>Ga0209533_1003079_pt1 | contig 14891 bp, 8 predicted proteins | sample COG_04_FD_184748 | JGI IMG/M metagenome (GOLD analysis project Ga0209533, IMG submission 184748) | Pelagic Microbial community sample from North Sea - COGITO 998_met_04 (SPAdes) (version 2) | ecosystem: Environmental > Aquatic > Marine > Neritic zone/Coastal water | place: Helgoland, sampling...
CGGCCGGAATTTACAAGTCAAATAAAAGATACTTTAAATGATCCCATAGAAAAGTTTTCATCATATTCATTTAAAACAAAGGATTATAATGATATGTGGAAATTATTAGAACCGTGTATTATGTCGTTATTTCTAGATAAATATAAGGATAAGAAAAAAACCAGAGTTACACGCGGTGCCATTAATGTTCCTAAATGTACAGATGCCAAATATGCGGGACATAAAACAAAATATAAAAACTGTACTTTAATCATATGCGAAGGAGATTCAGCGATGGGTACGGTTCATGATGGTATAACAAATAAAAGCTCATCGCTTGGGTATGAATTATATGGGACATTTAGTATTCAGGGTGTTCCTATGAATGCTAGAAAGGAGATATCTATATATACAGATAAAAAAACAAAAGAAGTGTCTATAATCAGAAATGCCAAGTTACAAAAAAACGAAAGATTAACCAGTTTGGTAAAAGTTCTTGGTTTAGATTATGAAAAAACTTATTCATTAGACAAAAAGGGTGATGAAGAATTTGAAACATTGCGGTATGGTAAAATAACAGCAGCCGTGGATCAGGATGATGACGGGAAGGGAAATATATTTGGATTAATAATTAATTTCTTTATTCTGTTTTGGCCGGAATTAACTAAAAGAAACTATATAACTAGATTCAATACACCTATTATTAGATTATATCCAAAAGTGAAAAGTAAATTTGTTGAAGAATTTCAATCACTCAAAACATATGAATTGTGGATTAATGAAAAATATAATGGCGATGATGAAAAAGTATCAAATAACTACAATATTAAATACTATAAAGGATTAGGTTCCCATAAAAAATTAGAAATACCTCATATGTTTAAAGATTTTGAAAAAAACCTATGTACTTATAAACTTGATGAATTTGCTCTTATGAATTTAGAGGCATATTTTGGTAATAATACAGACTTACGAAAAAAAGCATTATCAACACCTATACTCAGAGAAGAAACAATAGGAAAATTGATTGATGTATCAGAGCAATTAGAAAGAGATTTGAAAGCATATCAGAGGGATAATATTTTACGAAAATTACCACATATGATGGATGGTTCAGTACCGTCAAGAAGAAAAGTTATATATACTGCAAGAAATGTATTTGGTTCATCTAATGCCGAAATGAAAGTTAATGCTTTTGTCAATGAAACAAGTAAAAGCACCCATTATCATCACGGAGAGATGTCCCTTGCTGGAACAGTTACTAAAATGGCACAAGAATTTCCAGGAGCAAGACATTTACCATTTTTAAGACCACAGGGTCAATTTGGAACTAGGTCTAATGGTGGTAAGGATTCTGCAGATCCCCGATATACATATACTCAATTAAATAAACCGCTATGCTTTGCTATGTTTCCAAAAGATGATGACTTTTTATTGAAATATGTATTTGATGATGGCGTGCGATGCGAGCCAGAATTCTATTGCCCCATTATACCATTATCTATTTTAGAAAATATGGAAATTCCGGCAACTGGATGGAAAGTAAAGTTATGGGCTCGTGATATTTTTGAAGTAATAAATAATGTTAAATCACTTATAAATAGTAAAGTAAAAAAGGCGAGACCTATGGGTATTTGGTTAAAAGATAATATAGGAAGTATAAAAACTTATAAAGGCCAATTATATTCAGTTGGTAAGTATACATATAATCCAAAAAAGAAACAAATAATAATAACAGAATTACCGCTAGGAAAATATAGTTCGTCATTTATTGGAGACTATTCTTCTGATGATACTAGACAATTATGTAATAAACCACAATTTAAAAGTAAACCAGAAGACAGAACAAATGATGATGGGGTTCATATAACATTTAATTTAACAGATACTGGTTATGAAGAAATTATTAAAAATAATGGCAATGATACATTTGACCCAATAGAAGATTTTATGAATTTAAAAACATCATTAGATAGTAATATTAATATGATAGGAGTTGATGGTTCGGTTATTGAATATAAGAAATATGAACACGTAATAGATTCATGGTTCCCGTATCGTAAAAAACTATACGGTGATCGTATTGATAGACATATAATATTAACTAATTTAATGATACTTTATTTAAAAAATATAATACGATTTACACAAAATCATCAAAAGTATGATATTACACCAAAAACAAAATTAGAAAGAGTTTCGGAAATACTAATAGAAAATAATTATGATAAATTTAATGCGACATTATTACATAGTCCCAAATACACAGATGTTTACAATTTAGAAAAACTTATAATTCAGAGGATTGATATTAAAACACAAGCAAAAAAAGAAAAAAACATAAAATCAAAAAAAGAAAAAAAAGATAAAAAAGTTGATTTATCTGATAGCATTAATATAAATACTGATATAAACACCAGCATAAACTATGAATACTTAATTAAATTGAGTTATCGTGATATGATTGAATGTGCTTGTATTAAAAGACAAAAACTATTAGAAGAATATGAAGAGAAACTAAAAAATCTACTACTCGATATAGATGAAACCGACGGGAGTTTTAAGGGGAAAAAAACGTGGTTAACTGAGATAGATGAATTAGAAAAAGTGATTAAATTAGGTTTAAAACTAGGATGGTCATACGGCAAGGATGTTGCGAAATTTAGATAAACATTTTATTAAAGAAATTAAGTAAAATATAAACTATTTTTTTTTAATTAATATATATATCGGAATAAATGAATAGAAAAAATCTACCATATAGAAAAGCGACATACGCATTTTTATTAGATAAAACTGGTAAAAAAGTAATGTGTAAAGATTCAAAGACATTTATGACATTTCCGGGTGGTGGTGTTGATAAAGGGGAAACAATTGAGAAATCAGTTAGGCGAGAAGTTTTAGAAGAAACGGGAGCTATAATTAATAATGATTTAAAATTTATAATGGATGTCAAAAGAGATTATCATAAAGACTGGGCTGGTAATATTCCAAAAAAAATTAAACGATATAAACAATTTAGAGGAGAACATATTTTTATTTTTGTGGGCAGTGTTAATAAGTATACAAAACCAACCTCAGATGAAGGAGATAACTGGCAAGGAAAAATATCATCCTGGTTTTTACCAATCAGAAAAGTAATAAAATTAACGGAAAATCAAGAACTAACTCAACCTTTAGAAGATAGGGCATTTAGAGCATGTCAGAAATCCATATTGGGCACATTATTATATACATCTTATAAACCTTAGTATATTATATCAACTGTATCTAGTTAATTGTTGTTTTACGTTTAAAATTAATAAATTTATATAACGATCTGAAACTATTATTCTATTATTATGGACATTACTGTATTTTTTGAATGAAATAATTATATATATAATTTTTATTAAAATATTTTTACAATAATTAATAATTTGAAATCTGGTAGTTATTGAATTATTTTAACTTATTAAAATCTTTCATATTATTATAGAATGAAATTATATATATTACTTTACTTATTCAATAAATTATATATACAAAAATCAAAAATATATAATGAAAATTCTAAATCTCATATTTATATCAAAGTTGCATATAATAGAATTATAAAAATATTAATAGGGCAATTTTCTGAAAATGAATCAATAACAAAAACCAAAATAAACAAATTAAACATTACTGATAATATGAAAGATAAATTAAATGAAATAATAATTTCAAAAGTAAAAAAATCAGATGAGTTAAAAATAAAAGAATATACTTTATTTAATAAATTAAGCAGAATAGACGGTGTTGGTAAAAAAAAAGCATCGGAATTAATTAAATTGGGAATTAATAATATTAACGATTTGAAAAAAAAGAAATGGTATGATTTGTTAAATACAACGACACGAGTTCATCTAAAGTATAGTCCCCTAAAAAAAATACCATATAATTTTATAAAAAGTTTGGAAAAATACATAACTTCATATACTAAAAACCAGGTTAAATTAGTTGGTGGATACTCACGAAAGAAAAAAAATAGCAAAGATATAGATTTGGTTTTTGTTAATAGTTCAAATCCAGTATATGAAACCAAAAAAATAGAAATAGATAAGTATATCAAATATTTAGAAAAATATTTTGATGTTATAGTTTATTTAAGAGGTGGTGATAAAATATCGTTATTGATTAAACTAAAGACCAATTATGGCAATGTCCTATATAAAAATATAAATACGAAATATGTTAAAATGGATATTTTTATAACTAACGAAAATGAAAAATATTTTATGATATTATATGGAACGGGGTCTAAAGAATTTAATATAAAAATGCGAGGTATTGCTCGTAGAAAGGGATATATATTAAATCAAAAATATTTAATGCGATCAAAAGATAAAAAGAAAATATTAGTTAGTTCAGAAAAAGATATATTTGATAAATTGGATATGGAATATACTATACCAGAAAACAGATAAAAAAACTGAATTTTTGGATGCTATATTTATTACTACATCCCGAGAGTAAATCATGTCAGCTGTTTGCTACAATTGCGACAGCTCCGAGGCCGTCTCCGCAGTGATGCTTCCCATCGTGGGCGGTAGGGATCAGCTGTTCTGGTTGTGTGCGGAATGCGCACAAGCGAACAATCCGTACCTCTACACAACAGAGGAATCCGCCGACGAGGCAGCGGCGGCATCAGCCGCAGCATCAGCAGCAGCCACAGCAGCAGAAGCAGCCTCTTGGGCGGCAGCAGTAGCAGCAGCGGCTGTGCCTGTGAAAATACGGACATTCTGCCGATACGGGAGGACGTGTTACCAGAAAAACCCGGATCACATCAAAAGGTTCACCCACCCCTCCTGAGGTCACCCAAACCCGGTGTTTTTAAAACACCACCTTTTTTTTTAAATATTTCACTGTTATTTTTTCTAAAAATGATAATCTTTCAAAGCGACTCTTCTTGATTTTCAAAGAATTTTGCCATTAAATTATCATCAATATCACCACTTCCCATATTTTTTAATGTTTGTGACGGGGTTTCATCAGTATTATTAGCCCGGGATAATTCCGATTTTCTTGATAAATTTGAACTTGCCATTTTTTCTGATGTTGTTAGTTGTGGTTTAACACCATCTGGATTATTTCTTTGCTCAAATGCTTTTTGTATCTTATGTTGTAAATCCCGTTCTGTCTTTGATTCGTCTTCTTCTGCATCATCAAATTTAAATACACCATTTTCATCTTTCTTACAATTGCCCATTGTTTCTTTCCAGAAATCTCGAACCCGGTCATCATCAGATTTATTTAGAATATTTTTATTGTATTTAATAACTGTTGATTTCAAGTGATTCATTATTTTTTCTATACCGACTATATTATTATTTCCGTGAATCAAAACCGGAAAATTTGTTATATTTCTTTTATAATAGTATTCTTTATTTTCCGAATTAGCTACTTGAAAATTAAGTTTTATTTTTGCCTTATTTATATTATACAAATTGGCATTTAAAAATTCTATCATTTTTTTATTTATTTTACTAGGCTTATTTGATAATATCAATTCAACATTCATTTATTATTATATATATTTTATATAAACATCTTTAAAATGTTATAATTTATAATAATATCATATTATTTCTCATTAATCATTGTAACTGTAATTATATTCAAATATGAATATAATATGATTTATATATATATATAATATGAGTTCTATAATTAGTAGTATAAAAAAAAACGAATCTATATTTAATAAACAATTATTATTAATTGATTCTGATAATAGAAATATAAATGAAACCGAAACTAGTTTTACTAATGTGGTTGAAATGACGGATAGGATAACTAAAGTTGAAATATTAAATTGTGATATACCCAATACTCTATATAATATTAATAACGATAATACATTATTAAATGTAGATGTGCAATTGTTAAATGGTAATATAGTAAATGAAAAATTAATTGTAAGCGACTCAGAAATACAAAATAATAACATATTATCGACAAATATAAAAAACGGTAGTGTTGCTAATCATAATTATATATCATCTTCATTTTTAAAAATGACCGATATTAAGACTAAAAAGTTAAATATTTATACCCTAGGTGAATTTAAAAACGAATCCGTGTATTTCTATGGTAGTGATAATATTAATCCGGTAAGTATATTAAGTGAGATAAATGACCCAAATAATGTTTTTTGTGTGTGTTATAATATAGATCATACTTTTATATGGCGAATCAAAATAACAGGAAATATTCTTTATTCTAAAATGGAGACTGTCGATAATGCAATTTATATATCAGTAAAATCAACAACACCAATAAAAATTTATGATATAAATGACGTATTCATTGTAGAAAAAGGTATATATGATGGAATTAATAGTTATATATCCATATATGTGATAAAATTCGACACATTCGGTAAATATGAATATTCCTTTGGTATTAGAGATAATAAAGATATGTTATTCAACGTAGTAGAGCAGTCTGATTTTTTATTTATATCTTCAGCATTTAACAATAACCTTATATGCTATAATAAAGATGATACAATTGCTCTTGATGAAAATATAGTTGGTTCAAATACTGGCTATGTATCAGTTTATAAAAATGGGTTTTTTATAACATATACATATCTGGATTCTAGCGGATCTATTGATTTTAAAATCAATAGTATATCCATACAAAAAAATCAGTTATTTATATCTATAGATAATACAAATGATTTATCGATAGATAACACCGGTAATATTATAAACTTTATAGGTATATGTATTATCGAATATAAATTTAATAATAATATTCTGTCATATATAGGAAATATAGAAATTGGTGGGTCAAATGGCGACAATACCAGTGTAATAACATCCGACTCGAATAATTTATACATAATTGGAAACTTCACATCAAATCCTCTTGTATTTTATAAACCGGATGGTACACTTGATGATGTTTTAAGAAGCCCAATTTTATCAAATAAAAATATTTTTTTCACAATATATCCCTTAGATTTTATACAACAGAATAAAGGATTGTATTCTAAAATATTATTAACATCGTCAGATTCATTAATACCGTCTGATATAAAAGTAAACGAAATAATTTATATATCTTGTAATTTCATAAATAATATGAAATTTTATGATAATAATGGGTATGTTCAAGCACAAGATATTAATAATTTATCAACAGATGAAATATCGCAATGTATCGTATCATATAATAAGGAAGGAAATTTTATAGAACGATTTTATAATAATAATTCATCAACCGGTAATTTAATAGATATAAACTCAAATAAATTATATAGCATAGGTTCTTTTTTGGATATAAATAATTATTACAACACATCGAATAGTATAGATTTGATACTATTATCAAAAGAGACAGTTAATGGTATTCTAGTATCTTATACGAACTCATTAACAGGGTATATTTTAAATTATGATATATTAGATAATACCACAATATTTAAATCTTTAGTGTCTGATGAAATGGGGTATTTTTTAAATATTAACACATTTGCGGAAAATCTTGGTTTTGAAAATTCACAAAAATTCATACCTACTATTTTTGGTAATAAAATATTATGGCAGAACTTAAATATAAACTCCACTAATGATAAATTAAAATTTAATTTCCTCATAGGAAATTCCGACACATTTAATTTTGATGAATTTGAATTAACAATAATAATTCCAATAAATAGATATGCAACATATACACCATATAATTTAATTTATGAACTCAATAAATCATTCAATAAAATTAAAGTAGACACTCCTTATTTAAATCAAGAATTTAATGCCTTTTATTATGATAAAAATAAACAATTATTTTACATAAGAATAGATATAAATGGGACATTTTCTATATATGAAAATGACTTATCTAATTCAAGTGGAATGAATCTACAATTAATACCGTATATATCACCTTTTGTTGTAATATCTGATGTAATTGGTAATGTAAATAAAACAATAACCGATAATTCCGAATTGGAATTAAAATTAACTGATAATATTATAACAGAGGTTGTTAATAATACTTCTTTCAGTGAAACATGTACAGGAGTAAAATCGGGATCTTTAATATTGACAGCCGGTACTCCCAATTCTTTAAGCAACATTTATGCAGAAACCGGTATTGTTGCCGATAATTTAAATAATATTAATGTTGGTGACTACATTACATTCAATTTATCTTTTATAAAATATAATTATCAAACTATTTCAATAGATTTTTGGAATTCTATAGATATATCAAATGATGGTATTTACCAAACTGTAGTTAGTAATCTTGGAAATGCCTTCAGAACATCAGATTCCGGCAATACATGGAATTATATAAATTTAATAGGTGAATTTAAATCTGTTAGTTTATCAGCAACTGGCCAATATCAAACTATAGTTGGTGAAAATACCACGGTATTTATATCAAATGATTTTGGAGTGTCATGGAATACATCTGATAATATCAGAAATTGGAGTTCTGTTGCAATTTCATCGACTGGACAAATTCAATCGGCATGTGTATCATTTGTAGGTATATTTCAATCGTATAACTATGGTATATCATGGACTTTAGGTTTAAGTTTTAATGGCAGGATTAGTTCAATTGCAATGTCCGCCAATGGTTTAATTCAAACGGCAGTTGTTGTTGGGGGTAATATTTGGCATTATAACTCAACTACTAAAATATGGGAAGTAAATACACCAGCGGGTTCTGTTAAAAATTGGTCATCGGTTGCTATGTCCGCTGATGGATTAATTCAAACCGCAGTTGTTGGTGGTGGTGATATATGGCATTATAATTCAAATACTGAAATATGGGAAGTAAATACATCCGCTGGTTCTTCCCAATCTTGGGCATCAGTTGCTATGTCAGCAGATGGATTAATTCAAACCACCGTTGAACGCGGTGGTTATATATGGCATTATAACCACACTACTGAAATATGGGAAGAAAATACATCGACAGGTTCGATACAAGATTGGACCTCGATTGCTATATCAGCAGATGGTTTAATTCAAACAGCGGTTGCTTATACTGGTAGAAGTGATATATGGTATTATAATTATACCACCGAAATATGGGAAGAAAATAATTCTAATATTCCAATAAGTTGGGTATATACAGCAATGTCGGCAGATGGTTTAATACAAACTGCAGTTGAAAGGAATGGATATATATGGCATTATAACTATATTACTAGAATATGGGAAGAAAATACATCAACAGGTTCTGTTCAAAATTGGTCATCAATTGCAATGTCCGCTGATGGATTAATTCAAACGGCAGTTGTTGATGGGGGTGATATATGGCATTATAACTCAAATACTGAAATATGGGAAGTAAATACATCTGCTGGTTCTACACAGGAATGGATTTCAGTGGCAATGTCTGCCGATGGTTTAATTCAAACCGCAGTTGTTAATGGTGGTGATATATGGCATTATAACTCAAACACTGAAATATGGGAAATAAATACATCAGTTGGTTCAACCCAGGAATGGATTTCAGTGGCAATGTCTGCCGATGGTTTAATTCAAACCGCTCTTCCTCGTGTCGGATTTATATGGCAATATAATTCCACTACTGAAATATGGGAAGTAAACAATTCGGCTGGATTTTTTATAGGATGGGCATCGGTCGCAATGTCAGCCGATGGATTAACACAATCAGCAGCCGTTTCTAATGGTGGAAATATATGGAATTATAATCCAAATAATAATATATGGGAAAAGGATTTAGGAGCGGGTGTAAAAAATTGGACATCAATAGCGATGTCTGGCGATGGTTTAATTAAAACGGCATTGACTGATGGTGGTAATATATGGTATTATAATTCAACTACTGATGATTGGGTAGAAGGAGATTTGCCTAATGTACAGTGGAAAACAATATCAATGTCAAGTGATGGACTAACACAATCTATAATTTCTATAGAAGGTGATTTATGGATGAATTTTTTTACTAATGTAGATATTATGTTAAATGTAAAATTTGTTTCACAAAATAGAATAATTTTTAATGAAAACATATCAGATATACCTAGGTATGAATTATTAAATAACTTAGATATGGGCTTTGGATATAATTTTACTATTAGATCTATTATTAATTCTGGGGTAGAAACTTTGTTTATAAAACCGGGCAATTATACTATTGATAAATTTATAGAACAGGTTAATAAACAAATACACGAAATAAATCCATTATTTTGGTATAGTGATAATGGATTAAATGTAGAGCCCTTTACATACAATAAAAATACAAAAAAAATTACATTTAATCCATATTATTTAGGTCAAGAAGAAAATATAATAAAAATAACAACTTTATTACAATCTTTAGGTTTTACCGAATTGCCCGATAATATATTAAAACCTATTGTTGGTCAAAATATAGTTAATAGGAATTTTTCGGGAAGTAATAATTTATTCATCAAAAGTAATATATTGGGAATAAATATGAAAGAACATACTATTTCTACAAATCCTAAATTTAATAATATTATAGCAACATTAGGTTATAACACCACTAACGATTCCTATACATTAGTTGATTCAAATAAAAATGAAATTTATTTATCAAAAAAAATATTATTAGATAAGATTGATATAAAGATAATAGATAATAATGCCGAGATAGTAAACTTAAATGGCGGGCGAGTTGCTATCAACTTAAAACTGGTCAAATCATAAATATATTATTTTAATTTCATACAATCAAATTTCAATATAATGATTCATAAATTTTATTCTATATCATATCTGAACATTTTACAAGTATTGGAATTAGGTCTTCTGTTTTCCATTATTGTTTTAATATTTACATTACTTGGAGTTTCTTTTCTATAAACCAATTCAAAATTTTCTATTAATCCATTTATATTACCCAAAAGCATTTTATTAGGTGAATCACTTAATTTAAAATTCGTATATATCTTACGTATTTCATTTTTTTGTCTTTTTTCTAAATCTGATTTATCGGATTCTTCTTTATATATTTTATTATCCGTGTTTGAGTAGTATTCCATCGCAATATTAAAAAATAAATCCATTTCATAAATAGTTATAGTAACGCATGTTTGCGAATTATATTTATAGTATAGACAAAGGGCATCGTTGTAAATTTCCTTAAAATGTGTTAAAAATTCAGGGTTGTTTGATACGGGCGAATCAATATTAAAATTAGATAAACTAGCTAAAATATATACACTTATTAAAGTTTGGTCATTATTATTTTTCAAATCCGTTATTAAATTGTTTTTTATATCAAGTAATAAATTGTTTATGAATGTATCAGTTATTTTATATTTTAATGCTATATCAGATATTTTGTCGACTAATATATTGTATTTCTTTTCAAATGCTTCAAATTCTTCGTTATTTGTATTTAAAATATAATACTGGATACCATATTCATTTAATTTAGGTGAATATATATAATTATGATATGTATCTGTTGTTGTTTTATCACCAACAAAACTTTCATAAATACTAAATAAATCAATCATTGCTTTACTATATGATTTATCAAATTTTATATATCGCCCATACGGTTCATAATATAGTATTTTACCGCTAAAATCTATTATTAATGCGGTTTGATGAAATATATTACTCCCATCTACTCCATAATCGATAATAACTGGTATAAATAAATATTTATATGTATTTTTATACATTTTAATTAGTGCCGCTATCGTTAAAATTGGTATAAACTGATATGCAGTTAATATAATATTTTTATTTGACAATTTATTCCATATATCTTTAATCTCTGAATTTGATAAATGTTTATTATTGAATACCTGTAACCATTCTGAAAATATATTTTTTGTTTCATTTGACTTTATATCATAAAAATAGAAATCTGTATTTTTCACACTAAAATCAGACGTATCACCTTCCTTAAATTTATTGAACTTGACACATAGATCAAAGTTATGTAATGTGGCGACTATTTTATCTTTTTCATATTTTTTGATAGTGTGTTTGTAAAATTTATGAGAAAATCTAATACAAGAGCTTAATAAGAATGCTATTTTTGAATTTTGTAAATCATTCATTATAATTTTATAAAAATATCTAGTATATTATATATTTAACAATTTCTTCTAAGGAAATTATTAAAACCCTAATATGCTGGATTTTGATATAGTGAATTTTGCTATAATTAGCTATGAGTTATGTTTTTTATTATTAGTTGCTACAATATGTACTCTATTTGGTATAAAAATATGTAAATTTTATAATAGAAAAATTATGTTTAAGAAAATAGATTTTGATGCACTATCCATCCTTAAATGAAAATTGAATAAGTTATTTTAAATATAATAATTATTCATTATATATAATTTAAATGGTTAAAGTGGTCAATATTAAATATGAGACTGAGGCAGTCGAGCCAAATAATAAAAACTTTCAAAAATGTATTGAATATGCTAAACTAATAACAAAAGATTATAAAAAATATTTACCAAATAGACCCAAAGAATCTATATCATTTGAATTACACGATATAACATCAGATATGGCAAATACAATAAGGCGATTTTTATATGATGAGATATTAGTGTACAGTATGTCATTAGATGAATATGATATAAAAACGACTGACCCATTTATTTTAAATGACTATGTAAAAAAAAGAATAGAATCAATTCCTATAATACAAGATATGGAAAAATATGATATAGATAAATTTACAATCAATTTATCTTTTGAAAATTTAACAGCAGAAAGTATGAATATATATACACGAGATTTTGAAATTTTGTATAACGATAAAAAATACACAGGCGATTACTTTTTCAGCGAAAATATATGTGTATTTTCATTGAAATCATCGAAAAAAATAAAAATTTCCAATATCAAAATTATTAGAGGAGTTGCAAAAGATGATGCTAGTAAGTTTTTATTATTGTCTAATATTAATTATAAAATATTAGATACTAAACCTATTAATAAAACTCAACATAAAAAAACAGGTGAAAGTTCTTTAAATTCAAATCCAAGTAAATTTTTATTCAAATTAACTAATCATAGAAATATTAAACCTAAAAAAATATTAAATTTATGCTTGGATAATATTACTGAAAGAATGGAAAATATAAATGCAGAGATAAAAAAAATTAATGAAAATGATACCAATTACATATCGGATCTAATTAAATTAGAAACAAATGGTAATTTTATTATATTACATATGAATAATGAATATTGGACACTTGCAAATGTAATTTCTAGATACTGTTATTTGCAAGATAAAGACATAGAGTTTGTTTGTTCCAGTATCATACACCCAACTACAGAAATATCTTTAATTAAAATAAAACACAAAAACTATTTAAAAATACTAATTAATGCTATAAATGATATAATTAAAGATGTAAAAAATATTAAATCATATTTTAAATAAAATATAAAAATCATATTTTAAATAAAATATAAAAATCATATTTTAAATAAAATATAAAAATCATATTTTAAATAAAAACTACATTATTGATTCAACTTAATAAGATAATCTTCTTGTTTTTTTTTCAAACTGCATACTTCATCCATAACATTAAATTTATCAAATGCGGCATCATCAGCTGGATCGCTCTTTATTGTTTTTTCAATAAATGGTTCTTTCAGTTGTTTATCATAAAAACTGTTATACATAATATATAACAACCCACATATTAATAAAACAACTAATATGTACTTACAGCAATTTATATAAGGTTTATAATCGCGGTTTAACAAAAACTTATCTTTTAATTTTTGGTTATTTTTATTTACTGATTCATTATTTGGATTATTTAATGTCAGATCTTTTTCTTTATCCATTTTATTTATATATAATTAATTATTTTAATTTTAAAATAATATGATTTTTTCAGTTTTAAAATAATATGATTTTTTTAGTTTTAATTTAATATAATGATAATTCTAATAGTTTTGTTTTATATATAAGTGATAAATATATATTGTCATTATCAGTAATTAATAGGTCAATTATACTTATAAAAAGTTCGTCAAAAAAATATTTTATATCATTATTACTAATTTGTAATTTTTGATTATTTATATTTGTATCATTTGACTGTATTTTTTTTGAACTCTTATCTATTATTTCATCTAATAAACTTTCTTTATTTAAATATTCGTCGTGTATTTTTTTTTTAAGACTTATCTTTAATATTAGTAATTGTGACATAAATGTTTTTAAAATATCGTTAATATAATATAATTTACTGGCATTTTTGTAATTTTTAAATCTATCCGATATATATTTTAGATATTGATTTATTAAAAACTGCGAAAATACAGAAATTATACAATCTTCATGTAACAAATCAATTATATCTTTCTTTTTTTGTATTTTTTTATATTTTTTTTTTAACAAATTATTAATCTCATCATTTATTTCATTTATTAAATTATATTTCAATAAAGGGATATCTATTATTTTTGCATTTTCACTAAGTTCATTAACATCAATATGATTTTCTAAAAACATATTATTTAGTATTTTTCGTTCAATAATATTGTTATATTGGTTAATTCTATCACCGGTGTTAGAAAATTGGTCATCCTTTATAAACCTAAGCAATCCTGTGATATTATCCTTATCGTTTGTATAATGATTCATTTCTTGATATTGGATACGTTCATTAAACGAATTAAATCGTTTATTTATCAACTGTGGTGGTTTGTATTTTTTTAAAATTCTATATTTTTCACTATTTAACTTTTCTATTATTATAAATTTTTCAGTATTGTCTAAAATTTTACCATAAATTTTGATATCATTATTCCATTTTTTATTTTTACCAACGAATTTTATTGTATTAAATTTATTTATAAACAATTGATTAACTCCTGAATTTTTTTCTTGCTTATAATTTTCAGATTCCTTTTTATCATATAGCT
>Ga0209533_1003081_pt1 | contig 14888 bp, 16 predicted proteins | sample COG_04_FD_184748 | JGI IMG/M metagenome (GOLD analysis project Ga0209533, IMG submission 184748) | Pelagic Microbial community sample from North Sea - COGITO 998_met_04 (SPAdes) (version 2) | ecosystem: Environmental > Aquatic > Marine > Neritic zone/Coastal water | place: Helgoland, sampling...
GGACTTAATGCTGTCTTCAGTATATTTCGCGGACATTGAGTAGTGACGGCCTTCGGCCGTAGTGAGAGTGATTGTGAGAGTGGACGGAGCGCGAGTAGCGCGAAGATGGTGAATCGGGACGATTTGCCCCGCAGGGGTGAGTGAGCTGGGTGCCCTTTGGGCAAGTGAAAGAACAATTAAGAATGAGGACGGAGGTCTGCCGGAGATGGCGGAGCAATTAGGAAAGCTCGTGACGGAGCAATCAGAGCTGAGAGGGGAAAGTCTCAATTTGAACGCCGAACGTCGAACGTCCAACCCCGAAATTTGAATTTTTTAGGATTTTTGGGGTAGCGTAGGTGCTTCCAGCAGCGCATCCGTAGAAGCGGCACTCCTGCCGCTTTATCGTGAGAGCTGTAGCCCCGTCGCTTTGTTATGCCCTTGAGTGCGGCACGACTGAGCTCGCCGAAGTCCGGAGATGGCGAAGCAATGTCGATGTCACTTAGGGTGCCGTGGGCGGGGCGCCCACGCTCACTTTAGCGGTTCAGCTCGACCAGCTTCGCCATGATTGCCTTTGTGGCGTTAAGAGCGGGTATTCATTTGGACGATTTCGTGCCATGGTAACACTTTGACTTCGGATCGCTTTCCCGTCCAGCTACCTCCATAGCAAAGCGTTGGTTGTGTGCTGCTGTTGGCGGCAAGTGAGCACCACTTGTTTAGATTGTTCAGCCAAGATGCGGTGAATGTTTCGCCCGACTTGATTTCTATAGGCTGCAGGTTGTTGCCATCTTCGAGAATTAGATCTATCTCAAGTCCAGCACTATCTCTCCAAAAAAACATGGAAGGGTCAATTCCCTGATTTAATCTTGTTTTGAGCAAATCGGTGACGACCATATTCTCGAACAAACTGCCTCGTAGGGGATGCGTTTTTATTTGGCTTTCCTCCTGTATTCCGAGGAGTCGGCATGCCAGTCCAACGTCGTAGAAGTAGAGCTTTGGCGTCTTTACGATCCGTTTCCTGAAATTGCTGGAATGTGGTTGGAGTGTGAAGCAAATGTAAGAGGCTTGCAGCACGCTGAGCCAAGACTTTGCTGTGGGCACAGAGATTGAGCAATCGGTCGCAATCCGACTTAAGTTCAGGAGTGATCCAACGTTACCCGCACAGAGTGAGATGAAACGGAGGAAACGATCCCGATTCTTAATTTCCATTAACTGGCGTATGTCTTTTTCGATATAGGTCTCGATATACGCGTTGAGCCACCGTCGCGGTGTGCTGCCTTTGGTCAATATACGTGGGTAGAAGCCATGGAAAAGATTGTGATCGATGGATTGATTGAATTGTTTATTCGCCTTTAATTCGGCAATTGAAAAGGGGAGTAGTGAGAGGTTTCCGACCCTTCCCGCCAGGCTTTGGGATATGTGTTGATTGAGCTGGAATTGAGAAGAACCGGTGAGGATGTAGAGGCCGTTACGTTGATCTTCATCGATGATGCGCTGTAGGTAATTGAAGAGATCGGGGCAGCGCTGCACCTCGTCCAAAATTGCCCCGTTCTTAAATTGTCCTAAAAACCCGCGTGGATCTTCCTTCGCAAATTGGTATTGATCGAGATCTTCTAGGTTGACGTAAGGCTTAGCCTTGAAGAGTTCGCGCACGAGCGTGGTTTTTCCTGATTGCCTAGGTCCTGTGATCGCGACTGCTGGAAATTCTTTTGCCAATTGGGATACTAGTTTTGTGGCAGTTCTTTGGAGCATGTGCTTAATATGAATGTGCAATTTGAAAGTTCAACTTTAAATTTGTATGCATATTCTGGGGCGATTGACCTCTCGGAGGGCTCCGGAGATGGGAGCAGGTGCCTGATGCGGGTGACTCGACGGAGAAGACCTTCGATGCGCCGGGTGATGCAGATGCTTACTTCTTCAAGGTCGAAGCGTTTATTCTAGAGGACTGAGATCTGAGGCTTGAGACCTGAGACCTGAGGTTGGAGACCTGCACCCACGGGCGTAATAAAGGGCTAAGACTTGAGGAACCGCGTGAGGCGCAGCCTTTTTACGCGGGAGTGGGGGCGACTCGCCCTCGTTGTGTGAGAAGCTTCGCGCTTTCTTGGCGCATCTTAGCGGGCGAAATTTCTATGCAAGATTCCGGGAAATACAGACAGAAATGTCTGTGCCACTTTGGAATGTTGTCGGCGGACGATGCGGAGATCGTCCCTCCCAAAGAAAAACGCGCTCCGTTGCAGGAGCGCGTTGATCTTAGAAGCTTCGCGTGTTCTTAGCGTCACTTCGCTAGGTCTACCAAATTGTCTCTACGCATTTGGAACCGATGATGAGGCGGTCTTTGGTTATGAGTGGTAATTTGTGATAACGGGCGGTCGCCACGATGGTGCGGTCAAACGGGTCGGAATGAGTGAGCGGTAGCTCGACTGCACTTTGAGCGATGGCTGCGGTCAATTTATAGACATGGTAGACTGACTCGATTTGATGCAGGAAGAGCTCTGGAGTGGATGCGATTCCGATTCGTTTCTTTTTAATCAGAATGGCGATCTCCAATAGAGTTAAGTCGGCGATGCCCAGACTGCTTGGTTTCGCACGCCCAATTAACTCGGCTGCGTTTTTCCCTAAACGCGGGTCATTCTCAATCGCCCAAATGACGGCGTGCGTATCGACGAGGGCAATCACAGGGAGGCGTTCCATTCGTCGTCGGTGGTGGTTGGCTCATCCAGCTTGTCGTCCGAGTAGAGCACTTGCCCCTTCATACAGCCGAGAATCGAGCCACCTTCAGGCTTGTCGGCGGTCAATCGTAAGTTGCCTTCTCGCGTGACAATAATGACGTCTTCACCTGAGAGGGCGGCGCGGCGCACTTTAGGGAATTCTCGTAGCAGCGTGCTTACATTCGTTTTCATCTGATTAATTTGTCAAATAACTTGTCAAATGTCAAGTGGAGGGAGGGCTGGAGGGTTGAGATCTGAAATGTGAGTCTTGAGGGCGGAGATTGTGAAATGAATCTTCGCGGGCGTGGATTGGTTCTAGTAATCGAGCACTTTGGCTTGCAGCTCAGGCACGTGATTTATGGACAGATCCCAGAGTGCCGCGTCGTCGATCGTATCATACCCATGGGCGACCAAATTACGGAATCCGATGATTTTTCTGTATTCAGGAATGCGCTGACTCAGTTTTACTTCGTCGAGTCGTTCTAAGCGAACAAGTGCTTCACCAATGATTTCAAACTCTCGTTCGAGGGCTAATTACAGCAGTCGGTCTTCGAGTAGGGATTCAAAGGATTTGCCTAAGCAAAAGCCTTGAATTTCTTCACAGGCAATGCGGATGTCGATTAAGAGCTTCTGATTCGCTGCGCTCAGGGCTACGCCCCAATCACTACGTTATTGCTCATCTCCGCGTTGCTCCGTCGATTTTATGCGGCATAGACTAGCAGCTTCGTTCGATCCAGTTCTTCTTGGAAGTGTGGGTTTCTAAATGGCCGATTAACGATGATATCTACTGGGTGTTCTAGGAGCGCTTCCATGTGGGCTTTGAAGTCCATGAGTTGTTCGAATGCGCCTGTGTAGCCATCGCGGTCAAATTCAACTAACAGGTCAATATCACTGCTAGCATCCATCTTTCCAGACGCAAACGAACCGAAAACATGTAGGCTTTTGACTCGAAAGGCTTTGCAGGCTTCTAGCACTGCTGGGTTCTGGGCGAGGTGGATCATCTGAGCTAGAGTATCCAATGCCGATGAGATCTCGTCAGTACGGCAAATTCCATGGATGAAGTGAGAATAGAAGGTCTCACCCGTAATAGAGCCTACGAATTCAGCTCAACCAGTTTCGCCATGATCGCTTTCTGCGCGTGGAGGCGGTTCTCGGCTTCGTCGAAGATGATGCTTTGTGGGCTGTCAAGGACGTCTTGGCTGACTTCTTCGCCGGCGTGGGCTGGGAGGCAGTGCATGAAGTAGGCGTCGGGCTTGGCGAGTGCGAGGAGTTCGGCGTTCACTTGATACGGTGCCATTTCCTTGAGCCGCTGTGCGGCTTGGGCTTCGTCGCCCATCGATACCCACACGTCGGTGTAGATCGCGTCGGCGTCTTTCACTGCTTCCTTGGGATCGGAGGTGTAAGTGTAATTCACTGGTAGGTCGTCGGCTTTGAGTGCATCGATCACGGCTTGCTTGGGCTCGTAGCCTTCGGGGCCGGAGACGACCAGTTCCATACCGAACATCGCGGCGGTGAGAATCCAGGAGTTGGCCATGTTGCAGGCGCTATCGCCGAGGAAGGCTACCTTCTTGCCCTTGAGCGTGTTGATATCGACTGCGTCAGGCGAGTAGCGCTCGAGCAGTGTGAAGATGTCGGTGTAAAGCTGGCAGGGGTGGTTGAAGTCGGTCAGGCCATTAATGATCGGCATGGTCGCGTGCTTGGCGAATTCGGTGACGACTTCGTGCTCGTAGGCGCGAATGACCAGGCCGTGAAGGTAGCGTGACAATACCTTGGAGCTGTCCTCCACGGTTTCGCCGCGGCCTATCTGGGTGTTCTGGGAGTTGAGCACGATGGGGAAGCCGCCGAGTTCGTTGACGCCGACCTCAAAGGAAACACGTGTCCGCGTGCTGCTCTTGTAGAAGAGTAGCCCCCATGACTGCTTGTTGAGCGACGCGGGTGTGTTGAACCGGTCGTCCTTGAGGGACTTGGCGAGTGAGAAGACTTCTTGTGCTTGTTCGAGCGTGAAGTCGGTAACTTTTAGAAAATGGTGCATCTGATTCAATTAGGAATTAAGAATTTGGAATTAAGAATGACAATGGAGCTGCGCGGAAATGGCGTAGCAATTAAGAATCCAGCTCAGCAAAGATTTCGTCGAGAATGCGGACACTCACTGCGAGTTCTTTCAGGGTGGCTGTGAGTGCGGGTAAGAGACGGATGGTATTATGACCTGCGGGGACGATCAGCATACCTTTGGCCCGAGCGGCGGCCGTGACGGCAAGTGCATCGGTGTGAAGCGGAAGACCGACCATGTATCCAGCACCCCGCATGCCAGCAATGTGCTGTGGATACTTTTTAATTAAATCTTGTAGGCCTTCGTGCCAGATGGCGCTGTTCGTGGCGACTTCGTCGAGCAGGTTGTCTTCTTCGATGATGTCGAGCGTGGCATTGGCTGCGGCGCAGGCGAGTGGCGAACCGCCAAAGGTGGTGCCGTGTGAGCCGGGCTGGAAGAGTTCTGCATACGGCTCGGATACCCAGATCGCGCCGATCGGGAAGCCGCCGCCGAGGCCTTTGGCCATGCCGATGGCATCTGGTTTGACGCCGCTCTTTTCAAAGGCGAAGAAGTGTCCGCTCCGGCCAATGCCGCATTGGACTTCGTCGAGCATTAGCAACGCGCCCCGCTCGGTGCACAGTGCCCGCAGTTCTTGTAGGAAGCTGTCTTCGGCCTCAAAAATGCCGCCTTCGCCTTGTATGGATTCGATGAATACAGCGGCGACGGTGTCGTCCACTAACTTATCGAAGCTGTCAATGTTGTTGAGCTGGCCGAATTTAAAACCTTCCAGCATGGGTCGGAAGCCGCCTTGAATCTTTTCTTGGGGTGTGGCTCCCATGCCGCCGAATGTCCGGCCGTGGAAGGCGTGCTCAGCAGCAACGACGGTAAACCGCTTCGCTTCTTCGCCACCGCTTAGGTTTTTGCCATGCAGCCGTGCGAGTTTGATGAGTGCTTCGTTGGCCTCGGCGCCGCTGTTGCAGAATAGCACCCGACCTGGGCCTGCTTTTTCAACGAGCCGATCCGCGAGCTTTTGCTGGCCTGGGATGCCGTAAAGGTTGCTGCAATGGGTGAGGGTCGCGGCTTGCTCTTGCACGGCCTTGACCCATTTCGGGTGCGAGTGGCCAACGGAGGTCACTGCGATGCCACTACCGAAATCCAAGAAGCGTGTGCCGCTCTCGTCGTAAAGATACACGCCTTCGCCCCGCACTGCGTTGAACGCGGGCGGACCGTAGTTTTTCATTAAAGTGGGGTGATGCATTTTGGGAAAAGCTGAAATTTTGGAAAAGCTGAGAAGCTGAAATTAGAAACTACCGTAGGGCTCTATCCGTTCACGATTTCGGTGCCGACGCCTTTGTCGGTGAAGATCTCTAGGAGTAAGCTGTGTGGGTTTTCGCCGTCGACGAAGTGCACGCGGTGCACGCCGCTGCGGAGTGCTTTGACTGAGCTGTCTGTCTTTGGAATCATGCCCTTGCTGATGGTGCCGTCCTTGACGAGGTCGGCGACTTCATCGGCTTTGAGCGAGGAGATGAGTGACTCCGGGTCGTTCATGTCGCGCATCAGGCCAGGCACGTCGCAAAGATACACGAGGCGGCGGGCGCGGAGTGCGGCGGCCACACGGCCTGCGGCTGCGTCGGCGTTGGTGTTGTAAACTTGTCCGTCTTCGTCGCAAGCGATCGGTGAGATCACTGGGATATAACCGTCGTTGAGTGCCTTCTTGATGATCTTGGTTTTGACGGTGTGTGTCTCGCCTACAAAGCCGACGTCCACGTGTTCGCCATCGACGACCACGTCCTTCTTGTTGCACACGAGCACGTCGTTGCCAGCTATGCCGAGTGGGCGAGCGCTCTTCTTCTGCAAGATTTCGCAGATGTCGAGATTCACGACTTTGTTGAGTGTGTGCTCGACGATCTTGACGGAGTCTTTGTCAGTCACGCGCAGGCCGTGCTCAAAGCGTGTCTCGACATTGGACTCGGCGAGGGCACGGGTGATCGCTTTGCCGCCACCGTGCACGACGACGACTTTGATCCCGACTGCAGAGAGGAATGCGATGTCGGTTGCGACGCGCGTGCGCACCTTTGGGTCGGCATCGTCCATAAACGCGCCGCCATATTTGATGACAAAGATGGAGTCGCGAAACCGCTGGATGTAAGGGAGTGCTTCGAGCAGCACAGCAGACTTGGTGGTCGCGTTGAGATGGTCGGTGTTTATCATTTTAAGAAAAATGGAACGTCGAACGCTGAACATTAAACGCTCAACGTTGAATTGTCTTTTAGCGGCAAAGCCGCAGTGAATTATTTAAAGTGTATTAGGAACGGTAAATTGAACGTTCAGGGTTGGACGTTGAATGTTGAGCGTTCGAGCGAAGCGACTACTCCGATTTGTTGAAGTCTACGTAGGCTTCGCTGAGGTCGGCAGTGAGCAGGCGGAAGGTGCCTTCGCCTTGATTTAAGTTGAGTGTGATGCGGAAACGGTTTTTCGAAACGATGTCTTTCCATTCTTGGAGTTTTTCGTCCTGTGGTTTGCCGCCGATCAGGGCGGGGCAGTCGTCGTAGTGGATGTCGAAGCAGGTTTCGTCGAGGCCCACGCGAGCGTAGCCCGCGGCATCGGCAAGACGTCCCCAGTTGGGGTCGGAGCCATACCATGAGGTTTTGACGAGGAGTGAATTGCCCACTGCGCGGGCGACTTTCTCGGCGTCGGCATTGGTCTTGCAGCCCTTGACGGTCAATTCGATGAGCTTGGTGACCTTCTCGCCATCGCCTACGATCTTTTCGGCCATGCTGTCGCAGACTTGATAAACCGCGTCTTTGAATGCGGCAAGGAGCTCGGGTGTTGCCTCGGCTTGAATGCCGGACTTGCCGTTTGCGAAGAGTAGCACTGTGTCGTTGGTGCTCATGTCGCCATCGATGGAGATGCAGTTAAATGTCTTATCGCAGGCTTCTTTGATCACTGTTTTGAGCAGTGCGCCGTCGACCTTAAGGTCGGTGACGACATAGGCGAGCATCGTTGCCATGTTCGGCTCGATCATACCTGCGCCTTTGGCCATGCCAGAGACTGTGATGGTTTGGCCTGCGTATTCGAATTGCGCGGTGGCCACCTTCCGCCGTGTGTCGGAGGTGAGGATGGCGTCGGCTGCATTGAGTGATGATTGCCGCTCGCTGCTGAGTGCCTTTGCGGATGCCGCGATGCCGGCTTCGATCTTCTGCATCGGTAGCTTTCGGCCAATCCGTCCAGTGGAGCAGACGAGGAAAGGTGCGCCGATGCCGGTTTCTATCTGAGCGACAGCGCTCATTTGCTTCGCGTCAATCATGCCTTGCTCGGCGGTGGCGGCGTTGGCGTTGCCACTGTTAGAGATGCAGCCTGCGATATTGTCAGCGCTCTTTGCGAGGATGGCTTGGCACACTTTGACGGGTGCGGCACAGACATCGTTGAGCGTGAACACGCCCGCGGCACTGCAGGGCTCGTCAGAAATGAAGAGCGCCATGTCGAGCCGTTCAGTGTCGCCCGTTTCCCGGATGTCGGCTGGGACACCTGCGATCTTGTAGCCGGGGCAGTCCGCAAGGCCGCCTGAATTCTCGATGAGTTTAACAGTAGTCATTGTGGGAAAGTGGGAATGTATTAAGGTGGAAAGGTGTTGTTCTGACTTCTGACCTCTGAACTAGACCAGTCCGGCTGTTTCTTCGAAACCGAACTTTAGGTTGAGGAGCTGCACGGCTTGGCCGCTGGCTCCTTTGAGGAGATTATCAATCACAGAGGTGATGATGAAGTTGTCTGTCCGTGGATCATAGACCGCAGAGATGTCTGCCCGGTTGGTGCCAGTTACGTATTTGGTATCTGGATACGTGCCGGTTGGGAGCACGCTGACAAAAGGTTTGTCGGCGTAGGCGGCTTCCCATGCTGAGTAAACATTTTGCAACGACCCGTTGGCTTTGGCCACGATGGTCGTGGATATGCCCCGCGACATGGGTGCTAGGTGCGGGTTGAATTGCACGATGCAATCGGCGAAGGCAGCTTTTTCAAGCTGTTCTTCGATTTCAGAAAGGTGGCGGTGCTTCGGCATGCCGTAGCCCTTCATGCTTTCGTTGCGTTCGCAGTAGATGAAGTCTTCGGCGACCTTACGGCCTGCGCCGCTGACGCCGCTGTAGCTGTTGATCACGATGCCAGCAGGTTTGACGATGCCTTTTTTGAGTAATGGGATCAGTGGCAACTGCACGCTGGTCGGGTAGCAGCCCGGGCAGGCGATGAGTGACGCTGTCTTCCATTTGTCGTCCGCGAGCTCGGGAATGACGTAGGGAGCGGCTGCTAGAAGGTGCGGTGCTGGGTGCGGGTGACCATAGTAGTCCTCGTAAACGGAAGTGGAGTTGAGACGGAAGTCTGCGCTCAAGTCGATGACGACTTTTCCTGCTTGGAAGAGGGGATCAGCATATTCCGACGCGACGCCGTGAGGCAGTGCTAGGAAGAATACATCAAGGTCGTCCCGAGCGGCTAGCTCTGTGGGGTCGGAATTGGTGAATTCTAGGTCGCCGACTAAGTGACGTAGCCCCGGCATGACGTCTGCGACGGGCTTGCCCGCGAGCGAACGCGAAGTGACGGCGGCCAATGTCACATCTGGATGACGTGACAGTAGGCGAACTAGTTCTTCTCCGGAATAGCCGGATGCTCCGATGACTGCTGCGTTCATGATAGTGAAAGTGAGAGTGAGGCCTTCGGCGAGTGATGCCTACGGCAGTTAAAATGATGGAGTAGCTGGTGGCTGATGAGCCAGTATCTGGGAAAAGAAAAAACCCTCCAAGGCACGTAGAACGGCCTGGGAGGGTTTGCAAAAAATGCGTCCTTGCCGCTTGGCGGTTTAACGTTTCGAGAACTGGAAGCGCTTACGTGCGCCAGGCTGACCTGACTTCTTACGCTCGCGGGAGCGTGGGTCACGCTTCATGTGGCCTTCTTGTTTAAGAGGCACGCGAAGTTCGCTGTTGAGTTTTTCGAGCGCACGAGCGATGCCGAGGCGAGTTGCGCCTGCTTGGCCGTTGAGGCCGCCGCCTTCTGCTTTAACTGTGATATCAACTTCATCAGCCATCTCAACTGTTGTCAGTGGAGAAAGTGCAGCGCGTGTGAAATCTTCAGTCTTGAAGTAGTCCGCTGGCGCTTTGCCGTTAACGATGACTTTACCAGTGCCGCGAGTAAGGCGGACACGTGCGCGCGCTGTTTTACGGCGGCCGACGGTTACAAATGTTTGTTCGCTCATTATAGTATTCTAAAGATTAGACGAGTGGCTTAGGCTGTTGCGCTTCGTAAGGATGCGTCGGGCCAGTGTGAATTTTAAGCTTCTTGAGCATCTTGCGACCAAGAATGTTGCGAGGGAGCATGCCTTTAACCGCGTGTTCGATGATGAACTCAGGTTTCTTGGCGCGCATCTCTGCCATTGTGACGTGGCTTTCGCCGCCCATCCAGCCAGAGTAGAACATATAGCTCTTATCGCTGTTCTTCTTGCCGGATACTTTGATCTTCTCAGCATTGATGACGACGACGAAATCGCCAGTGTCTGCATGCGGAGTATAGATAGCCTTATGACGGCCGCGCAATACGTTGGCGATTTTTACGGAGATGCGACCGAGTGTTTCTTCGGCAGCGTCAACCACGAACCAATTCTTGGTGTGGTCGGATGTAGTAGCTAAAGTTGTTTTCATGATTTTGGAAAAGCGGCAAACAGTAGAATGGGAGAAGTCCCTGTCAATTGGAATTTTCAGTCTTTTCAGCTTATTTAGCTTTTTTATTGCAAATGGTCGGCGGTGCGTCACTTTTCGCTGCTTTTCCAAATTCAACACTAAGAAGGAGCTATCACTTTGAGAGACGATTATTTACAGGCCGCACAATTGGTAATCCCTGATCCAATGATTTTGATCAATGTCATTTCGCGTCGTGCGAAACAACTTAAAAGTGGCTACAAGCCGCTGATCGAGTCACTTGAACGCCTTTCGGCTGAGGATCTCGCACTGCGCGAAGTCATGGAAGGTAAGATCACTTACCAACTGGACGAAGAGACGCACGGCGACGACGCATAGGCGTTTGCGCGTAGTTTTTTCTTCTGATTCCAAATTCTAGCTTTGCCTGTATATAAAGGGCGATTTTACGGTGTGTGCTAAAAAAAAGTCACCGGAGGACCGTTTTAAGGAAATCCGCAACGGCAAGGCCAACCACAATTATTTTGTGGGTGACCGTCTTGAGGCGGGCATTGTGCTGCAAGGCACCGAGGTGAAAGCGGTTCGTGCTGGCGATGCGCAGATCACGGAAGGTTTTTGTCGTATTGAGAAAGGCCAGTGCTGGCTTTATAATTCTCATATCGGCGAATATAAGTTCGGGAATTTTGCAAACCATCCACCACGTCGGAAGCGTAAATTAATACTGCACCGCCGTGAAATTCATAAGCTGTTTGGTGCCATGGAGGCGGGCGGCAAGTCGCTGATCCCGCTGCGCATGTATCTGAAACACGGATTAATTAAGGTCGAGATCGCGCTCTGTACGGGTAAGAAACTATTCGATAAGCGTGAGACGCTGAAGAAGAAGATCACGATGCGTGAGGCCGAGCGCGAGATGCGCCGCCATAAATAGGGAAATTTACGCTCATGTCTCAAAAATCCGTTCTTGTTCAGGCTCCGGCCAGCACGTCGAATTGTGGCCCTGGCTTTGATACGCTTAGTATTGCTCTGACACTGTATAACTTTGTGCGCATTACCTTGCGCGAGGACGCGGAGATTGTGTGCGTTGGCGAAGCTGCCGAGGGCACTCAGGCCATGGTTGAGGCGACGGCGCGTGGCTTTCTTGATGTCGCTGACGTCGAATGCGGTGGCTTTGACTATGAGATATGGGGCGATGTGCCGCTTGCTCGTGGCCTAGGGTCGAGTGCGACGGTGCGTGCTAGTATTGTCGCAGGGCTCAATCAGTTGACTGGCAGTCCGCTAGATCAGGACGCGATGATTCGCCTGACGACTCAGTTGGATAATGCGCCGGATAATGCCTGCGCGGTATTTGCAGGTGGCTTTTGTATCGCTCGCACAGATCCAGATACTTTTGCCTATCGTGAGCATGTGCGCTTCGGGTTGCCGGAGTCGTTGGTCTTTGTGGCCGTGTCGCCAGCGTATGAAGTGCTGACCGAGAATTCCCGCCGTGTGCTGCCGGATAGCATTGCTTTCGATGACGTGGTTCGCAGTGCGAACAGTTTGGCCTTTTTGGTTGGAGCGCTCGTGTCCGGTGAATTTACACGCCTCAAGGATGCGGTGAATGACTATATTCATCAACCATACCGCGAGTTGCTCAATCCATTTGGACACGAAAGTATCGAGGCTGGTTGCCACGATGGTGCATTTACCGGTTGGCTTAGTGGTAGCGGGTCGACGGTGGTTTGTGTGACTGATGAGGCGCATGCGCTTCAAGTCGGCGCTGCGATGCAGCAGGTTTACGAAGCCAATGGCGTGAGCAGTCGCGTGTATCGTCTCGCCGCCGACAATGCCGGACTGTCGGTCTCGTAGTCACACCTTGGGGTTTATCATCCGCCGAGGCGGTGCTCAGCGCTGCTGACTTTATTGAGTCGAGGGGAAGAATTTCTCGTCAGCGAGGCTTTCCATTAAGTGCTGAGTGGTCGGACTGTTGTCGCGGAAGCTCAGTAGCTCGTCTTTGGTCAGTATTGGGCTGCGCCCGAGAGCCATCGCATTGCGTAGCACGCGTGTGATTCTGGAATAATCCAGGTCGGCGCATTCGGCTTCGAGGTGTTTGATGGCGGAGCTGTCGATCGAGCGCGCTTGCAGGAAGGGGTGTGCCATGCGCAGCATGCTGAAAATAGAGTGGGTGATCGCTGAGATGTCGTCCGCTCGGTCGGCCATGTCCGGAATTTGGAGCAGGTGGCTGGTGCCGCGCACCGCGTCGAGTGTCGGGCGGATGTTGTCAGGGAAGCAGGATTCCGAGCCCATCTCATGGCCGATGATCAAGTGCAGGTAAGTGTTTTGCTCCTTGAGCTGCATTTTTAAGTGCCCCAGGAAAGCTGCGATTTCAGACACCGATTGACTGTTTAGCTCGAGGGTGAGCCCGAGGTAGCAGTATTGGTCGATTTTGGAATGTCTCGCTTCGACTTCGATCAGTTCCAGCTCTTTTGAGCTTAGATTCATCGGGTCGAGCACGATGAGTGGGCTGACGTCGCGGTTTGCCTGAAAGTTGAGTTCACGTGCGGCCAGTTCGAATTCGGAACCGTCTTCACCTTGAAGCATGATGAATTTATGCTTGCCCGCAGCGGCCTGAAGCTCTCCCACAAAGGCGTGCATCGCCTCGCTTTGAGACTGGAGGTAGCGTGTGTTTTGTGTGACCGCCGATGCTTCTCCCCCGGCTTGAGTAACCTTCTTCGAGGTCGCGGAGGCCGTGGTATCGGTTTTTTGAGCGGAGGCTTTCTTTTTCGCTACCGCTTTCTTCTTTACCTTCTTTTTGGCGGCCTTGCGTGGAGCTGACAGTTTGGTGAGTTCATGGAAGAGAGCGACTAGGCGTGTCTTTGCTCTGGCATCGTCTTTCGAGAGTATTAAAAAGTGCTCGTTGCCCATGGGGCTGTAGCTCACTGCGCCGGTATCGCTTGGTTCGAAGACGACCATGTGTGTCTTGCGAGACCCGAGGTAGATCGGCTCAAATGCCCAAATGTGTTCTTCCAGTTGCAAGTCGTAAAAAACAGCATCTGTCTTTTTTAAACGGCTGAGCTTTTTTTCCAGAGTCAAAAGGGTCTCATGGAATACATACTCCTTCCCCATTTCTTCAAGGAAGGCTCCCAGTCGAGTTTTTACTTCAGGGTTTTGGGTTAGTATGTGAATGCTCATTGCCGTATCTTTTGGTCAAAAGTGTATGAATGGTAAGCTTCGAGTCGTTAACAGAAATGTTGGTAGATTTCTCGTCTTGGTAGGGATAGTCGAGTCTTTGTTAGACTTTCTCGTATTCGGGAAAGGTCAACGCATGGGTGTTAAGATGAGCTAATGTGACGTAGCTTTAGCATTTTTTTAGCTAATTTCAACCGATTTCTGTGCGTTTTTGTTCACTCATTCGCTTGCCCGAGACGCGATTGCTCGTCGGTGGTTAACTCTGAGCTGCTTTTTCTTTCATCGTTCGGTAGTCGAGTTTCCCCGTGCCCAGTAGTGGGAGTGCCTCAACGAGTTGCCAGTCCTTGGGGTTTGGTTTCCAGAGGTTGGGGATGTCGAGTGCTTTGAGCATTTCGCGAACCGAGTCTTCGTTGAGTTCTGAAGCGCAATGAAGCACGCAGAGCTTTTCGCCTTTACGCTCGTCGTCGATTGCGACCACTGCGAGCGCATCTGTCCCTAGTTTGAGGGCTTCTTGAAGTGCTTTTTCCACTGCACCATGGGAGATCATTTCGCCGCCGAGTTTACTAAAGCGTGAGAGGCGCCCGGTGATTGCGAAGAACCCGTCGGGGTCCATTAGGCCAATATCGCCGGTATCATACCAGCCGTCGTGGAGCACGGACTCGGTGAGTTCTGGCTTCTTTAAGTAACCGATCATGACGTTCGGGCCTTTAATATAGATGAGGCCTTCTTCGCCAGGTGCGAGGTTTTCGCCAGTTTCCGGATGCACAATTTTCATGGCCATGCCGGGGAGGGCGCGACCGAGGCGATCTTCGCGGTTGCCCGTCTCTTCGAGGTTATCGACTTCGACGTTTGGCAGGCTCAGGGCACAGACGGGTGAAAGCTCTGTGGCTCCGTAGCCTTCGAGCGGCTGCACGCCGAAGCGTTTCTCGAACATGGCGGCGATGCGTGGCTGCAGTTTTTCAGCTCCAGTAAAGACGTAGTGCAGGTTGGCGAATTGCTCTGGCTTGATCTTGCGCGTGTAGGCGAGCAGGAAGCTCGGTGTGGTGAGCAGGATCGAAGCCTTGTATTTTTCTGCGAGTTTACCGATCTTCTCGCCTTCGAGTGGATTGGTGTGGCAAGCGGTAGTGATGCCCGAAAGGAGCGGGAACCAGAAGGTCACGGTGTAGCCGAATGAATGGAAGAAGGGAAGCGTGGCCAGCATCACATCGTCGCGCTTTGGGCTAACGACTGAGCGGAACGATTCGATGTTGGACAGTAAATTATGATGACTGAGCATCACGCCTTTGGGCTCAGCGGTCGATCCACTGGAAAACAGAATGGTGGCGACATCGTCTG
>Ga0209533_1003083_pt1 | contig 14881 bp, 13 predicted proteins | sample COG_04_FD_184748 | JGI IMG/M metagenome (GOLD analysis project Ga0209533, IMG submission 184748) | Pelagic Microbial community sample from North Sea - COGITO 998_met_04 (SPAdes) (version 2) | ecosystem: Environmental > Aquatic > Marine > Neritic zone/Coastal water | place: Helgoland, sampling...
TTTTGATTTATGTTTAAAGGGAAATATACATTCTCCTTCTTTTATTTTACTATTTTTTTCTTGTTTTCCCTTATTATTTATATTTTTCCCATACATTTGATATAATATATATTTATATTTATTTTTAATTATTTTTCATTTATTTTATATTCGCATAATATATATATATATATGTCGACATTTTTACACACTTCAGGTACATTTAAATCAGTTATGAATGATAATATTATAGATGATATTAATTGGAATGCTCAATATGATGGTACTAATTTAGATGTTATTGCTAATAATAAAAATAAACAAGTTTTTTTAAAATTAGATAATAATGATATTGAGGAATTATTAAAATTATCATCTAATCAAGAAACTGTTGAAAAAAATTTGAGAAATAGTTTAAAAAATGACCATACATTTGAACCAATATATATTGAAAATAAACCAATAAGAAAAAAGAAACGATGTTCTAAGGGAACAAGAAGAAATAAAAAAACAGGACTATGTGATTCAAAAGTGAAATTACGTACATTAACTCCTTATTATACAAAAAGAAAAGTGACTAAAACACGTAAAATGAAAACACCTGATATATTAAAAACTATTTACTAATTATATCAATGATTTCTTTTAATATTACATAATCCGTTTCTGAATAGGAACGTGTATTTCGACGATGATATAATAATTGTTTTTGTTTTTCTATATAATTATTAAGTAATATTAATAATAATATTTAATAATAATATTTAATAATATATATATATGCCTAATAACTGGAAACAAATAGGAGGTATAAATCGTTCAGCAAAAAATCAAAATATTCGAGCTACGAAATCCGTAGTTACAGGAGACTATTATATCACACGTCAACAGGAAAATTCTGGAGTGCGATTTTCTGATACAACATTACAAAGAACTGCTGCAGTAGAGGAAGAAACATATGGTCATTGGTATGATTTAAATAATAATAATATTAATATTTATAGAGAAAATGGTACAGTTAATATAGGAAACAAAGAACCAAAATTTAAACCGATTTTAAGTGAAAAACAAACATTAGATATTTCATTTAATGATACAGATTATGGAAATACACAATATGATGGTGCGAGATCATTTGATCTTTCTACAGATGGTAATATGTTAGTTGTTGGTAATATTACTGGCGGAAGTACTACGGATAGTAGTAGCGGTAATGGTCAAATTTATACATACTTATGGGATGATATAAATAATAAATGGACAAACTTAGCTTGGAATGAAGATGATACTATACACGAAGATACAAAATATGCAGGTGCAATTGCTCCAATTGAAGCACCTTCTGATGTGTGTGATGCTGATTTAAAATTTGGTTATAATATGTCTCTTTTTAAAAGTAATGATTATAATGGTAATAATTCTATTTTAGCTGTTTCTTCAGGAGAAGAAACATGTTATTTATATTTATATCGTTTTAATGGTCAATCATGGATACCTATATCAGGTACTACATCAGGTACTACATCAGATACTACTAATTTTTATCAATATGTAACAAAGAATGATCCGGAACATGATTTATTAGGTAACTGGGGTTATAGTATATCTTTATGTGGTCTTTATAATAAAGATAAAGATGCTACAAATGCTACCTTTTTTTTAACAGTTGGTGCTCCTAATACAAATGATACATCAGATGGTAAATCTGGTGTTTACTTATATACTATTCCTGTTACATTTCATAACTCAGAAACGTGTACTTGGGATAGTAGTAATGTTAATAAATCTTTGTTAAAAGAAATAGATTATAATGCACGACTTGGATTTAATGTTTCTTCTGTAATAACTGGTACATTAACTGATTATATTCTTAAAATTGCTGCTGGTGCTCCTAATTATAGTGATTATAGTGATTCTACAAATGGAAAAATACAATCTGGGTATGTATTTTTTCAATCATTTAATAAAACAGGTTCTGTTTATACAGAAAAATCTCAACAAATTTTACCAAATGAATCTCAAGATTATGCTAATTTTGGATACAGTGTATCATTTGAAAGAGATGAAGGAAATAAATTAGTTGTAGGTAGTCCTTTTATGAAAAATATACCAGCAACTCAAGATGAATCACTTCACTACAACACTCCATTTTATATAACAAATACTATAGGCAATGATACTTATTATCCTAGAATTTCTAGTGAAGATAATGGTACGACTATCGAACCAATACCGAATTCAACTGATAATCAAGTTGTATATAAAACTTTCGATGAAACAAATAGTAATACTTATTCTTTTATTTTACAATCTGTAAAATCAGATGGAACTATTGATACCACAAATAATGGTCAAGTTAAATATAATGATAGGGTTATTATTGTTCCTTATAGTAAAATAACTGAATATGATAATGATTATGAAGGTCAAGTTCTTTACATTAATACGCCTTCAAATAGTGATCGTCTTACATGGGTCAATACAATTGATAATATTAATGAATATAAAGTTGAAAAAGAATTGACTTATATGTTTTATGTTAAACCAAATATCACGAATGATAATACTGATGCTGACGCAGGCAGTCCAGTTGGGAAAAATGACTCAATTACGTTTGGTACTACTGATGCATACAACAAAACCGGAAATTGTGGATGGTTTGGTTGTCGTGTAACACGACTAATAAAAACAGAATCCAATGATTTTTATAACCTTAAATGGGATCATGGTACTACAGCTGGTTTTTTTAATATTAATACAACTACCAAAATACCAAGTCCTTCTGGTGAATATGGAACTGTATATTTATATACATGCAATAATGATAATCAAATTAATACATCTCCATTGATTGTACATGGTACTGAAGAATATGGATTTGGTTATTCTGTTTGTATAGGTAAAAAATATTTATATACAGGATATAAAAATAATCCTAGAATTAGTGTTTATTTATATAGTCCAACAAACATAACACCTTTTTCTAAATTACATTCAGTATATAATAATTTTTCTAATGTTATTATTTGTAATAGTAATGATGAAAATAGACCTGTTATAGCAAGTAGTTATGAAAATCAATTGGCTAATGATGTAGGACGTGTCGTATTATATCATAATAGAATACCCATCAATTTTTCAGTTAGTGGAAGTTCATCTATAAATGGAACATTTATATCAAAAGGAATCACTGAAATTTTAGCAAATAGAACAGGTTTAGATGAAACACAAGAATTACAAACAGATACTTATGGTGGAAATTTATTTCCATTATCTATTGGCGCTATTGATGGTTTATCTAAAAATAAATTACTATTTGGAGTTGGATTTCCACAATCTGGTCAATTAGTAAATGATCATAACAGTGAACAAAATTTTCATGTTAATAGTATTATTCAAGATACAGATTCGGTAATTATGTATACTGATAATTGGGATACATTCACAGAAAATGAGAAATCAGGATTATGTATTTGTCCTGGTAATTTTAAGTATGAATCTGCTGGTATGCGTATTGATGCTCATGGTAATGTAGGAATTGGAACAAGTATTCCACAAGCTCACTTGGATGTATCAGGAAATGCTATAATTAGTGGTGATTTAAATGTTAAAGGAACAATTTATGGTACAATCGCAGACACATCAGATGCGAATTTAAAAACAAATGTTAAACCTATAAAGAATGCTTTAGATAAAGTAAATAATATTAGAGGTGTATATTTTGAATATATATCAGATGTAACTAAAAAAACTAAGATGGGTGTGATTGCACAAGAAGTTGAAAAAGTTGTTCCTGAAGTAGTGGTTACAAGAGAAGAAGATAATATTAAATTGGTTGCTTATGATAAATTAGTTGCTGTTTTAATTGAAGCTATCAAAGAATTGAACGGAAAGGTTGAAAAATTAGAAGAAAAAGTTGGACAATTAGAGAAATAAATGATTAGAGTGAAATAAACGATTAGAAGAAAATAAATGATTAGAGGGAAATAAATTTGATTTATTATATAATTTATATTTATATATATTATATAATGAATATTTGGAAAAATTCTAATTTAGTAAAACATAATAGCAGGAATTCAAATAAACAAAACGGATCAAATCCTATTAATAATGTTAATTCTAATTTGAATAATAATAATAATAATAATAATAATAATAATACAAATTCAATTAGTAAAACTACTAGCTCACAAAATTTAAAACAAAGAGCTGGTGGAGATACTGTTACAAATCCTTGGAAAGAAACGAAAGATGTACCTGATTATATAATAAATGAAGGATTAAAACCTATTTATTATGATAATGGTAGTGTGAATATTGGTTCTGATCAATATTTACTTCCACCACTTTATTCTGAAATTGGAAAATTAAATAGTTCTAATGAATCTGATACATTTGGATATAGTATTACATGTAGTGATGATGGTACACGATTAGCATATTCTACTTTAAATAAAAGTGTTACTATATTTACATGGGATGATCCAAGTAATACATGGATATCCGATAAAACTATTAAGTATTCTGATTTAACATCATCTATTAGTGGATTTGGTGATGATAATTCTAGCACATATACTACTACTACCAATAATACTAATAGTAATTTTGGAAATTCTATTAAATTATCTCATGATGGTAATCATTTAATAATTGGTGCACCAGGAGTTCAATTAAAAAATAATGGTTCCAATGTTGCAGGTGTAGGTGCTGTTTATGTGATTGATATAGAAAATAGTGTGACTACAATTATTCCACCAAATAATGCAGATTATGTTAATTTTGGATACAGTGTGTATATGTATAATAATAATTTTATAGCCATTGGTGCGCCATGTTTTAATGAAAGTCCCAGTTGTAATTCTTATTTAAAATTATATTGTAATGGTAGTAATGGTACTAGTAATGCTAGTACTGAATTAGGTAATAGTAATAATGCAGGAGGATATTGTTTAGATGCATACGTACAAGCTAACAGTGATGGAAGAATTAATGAATATTTATTATTAGTAGGTTCACCAAATGTTGATATAATAACGGATGGAACTAATCACATCAATATTGGTCGCGTAAATGTTTTTTATAAAAATTTTACTGCAGGAAATACTTCTGCTAATATAAATTTAAATTTGTGTGATACTTCACATACAATTAGTGATTGTGCTAGTAATATTAATTTCGGTTCATCTATTAGTATTGCACGTGAAAAAGTAAGTGATAAAATTTATGCTATTGTTGGAGGACCTAATTATAGTAATGAAGAAAATGTTGTTGTAGGTAAAGCATATATATGTACATTTGATTTGACTGATAACGAATTACAAGGCGAGGATATAGATATTAAATTTGGTATTGATAATCCTAATCCTTCCATAAAGGGATGTTTTGGTTCGAGTGTAACAATTACACCTAATTTTAATGCTATAGGAGATACCATAACTAGTTATTCTTATTTTATATCAAATCCTTCTTCTAATACAGAAGCTAATACTAATACTGTAAGTAATGGTGATACTACTATGAATAATGTATATAATTATTATCAAAGTATTGGTAATAGTAGCAGTCAACCTACTACTGCACCAATTGATGGGGCATTAGGTCCTATTGAATTTTCAGGTATTCCATATAATGTGAGTACTTATTATGGTTATGGATTTAGTTTATGCAGTAGTACAAGACACGATTTAGTTATTTCTGATCCTGAATTAGGGATTTATGTTTATAATAACAGAATTCAAAATGCATTATATGTTAATGGTTCTTTATACATTGATGGTAACGATTTTGGAAAAACTACAATGAAAAATGATATAGGTAGTTTACAATTTGGTAATATTCCTTCTTTAAATAATAGTATGATTCAAATAGAAGGAACTTCTGAAAATCCATTCACAACTATGTCTATGAAATCAATTAATACATCAGATAATTCATATGATACATTATATAGCGAACAATCATATATAATTGTTGATGAAACAGATCAAAATATTGATGAACTAGAAAATTTTAAAATTGGTTCTGTCTATAATACTGATAGTAATAGTGATCCATATACACAATCATATTTAGCTTTTAATAATGAATTTACTATTTATTCATATCCTAGTGGATCAGGTTTTGAATGGAAATCAGGTGAAACAGATCCTGTTTTAATTAATTCAGGTAATAATGATAAAGCTACCGCATATTTTAATATTGATCCTGTTAGCAATGTGACCACAATTACTGGTGATTTAGATGTTAAAGGATCTGTTTCTTTTCGAGATGCTACTGCTAATACAGTTGGTGAACATATAGTATATGATAATAGTTCAAATGAAATAACTATGGAATTAAATCAATGGTTTGATACTAATGTTAACGCGACAAATGCTGATATTTTTGTTGTGAATAGATGTCCTTCTACTGCTGCAGACGCGACTGACTTTAGTGATACTAATAAAACTAATTTATTTTCTATTAATCCTTATGGTAGTATTAAAAGCCATGTTAAAGATTCTGTTGTGACTAATATTTCTTTATCTGATTATGTTAGTCCTAATACTGAATATATTAAAATTGCTGAATTTGATACTACTAATGATTATGGTAATATTCATATTGTCGGATCATTACGTAATAAAGATAAAATGTCTCCTGATTATTATATTAAAACTATATTTGCGGTTGATCCTAATACAGGTGAAATTTATAATGGTACTGGTAATAATGCTGCTTATCAATATGTTTATGTAGTAAATTCAAATTCAACACAAACAGATGGATTTGTAGATATTAATATTAAAGTAAATGTTAATAGTGATAGTAGTGATACTGATATTGATATGTGTGGATTATTTCTTGGTGAAAATATTGCTTCAAAAACTGCTGCTGCAGTCAATGGTACAACAACAGATATATTTGTTGCTAATGATATTACTAGTGATAAAACAATGGTTTATATGCGTGTTGCAAAAGATACTATTTCTAATTTAACCATTAAATATAATGGTCCTATTGATGCATTTGTAAGTGGTGATCAAACTACTACTGACCCTAATGCAGGTGATTATGATATTGTATGTTCTTTATCTGGTTTAGGTATTGTAGATACAGTTAGTCCTGAAAATAGTACAGCGATTCAAGCTGTTACAACTGATGGTAGTATAACTGGACAAGTTTTAATTTCTAAATCTGTACGTAATAATGTTATGTACAATATAAATGGTTCTTTAGGATTAGGATTAATACCAAATACCGAGATACCATCTTTAACTGATATACAATATGAAATTGTTCCTACTGGTACTGCTGTTTCAGGTACATCAACTACAACAACAAGCGACTATTATAGAGTTAAGGATACTGATGTTGCAAATTTTGATCCAGAGACAATAATGTATAATTATATAAGAAATAATAATTACCAAAATATAGATGGAGATATAACATCTAATCTTTCTTTACCATTAGACCCAACTACCACTAATGACGCTAATGGAAAACCTTTAGCAGAACCTAATATGTTTGGTCCATGGATGGCTCCATTTAGATTAGATGTATCTGGTAATGTTATGATTAGAGGTATATTAAATACTGCTAATTTAACTACCTGGTCTGATCGTAAAATAAAAAAAAATATAGTAACTGTTGATAATGCATTAGAAAAGGTAAATAAATTAAGAGGAGTTTATTATGAAAATACAAAATTACAAAATAAAAAATGTATTGGTGTTATCGCACAAGAAATAGAAGAAATTTTACCAGAAGTTGTTAATAATCATAATGATCTTAAATCGGTTTCATATAATGATATTATTGGCGTATTAATTGAATCGATTAAAGAATTATCACTAGAAGTAAATGAATTAAAATCAAAAATAAATGGAAAATAAATGAAAAATAAATGGAAAATAAATGGAAAATAAATCAAAATTAAAATTGAATCTATTTATTAATTATTAGTAAGATTAATAATTAATAAAATGAATACGCTTGAATATTTAGCTAAGAAAAATCCTCATGAGAGAGATGAATTAATCACATTTGATGAGGGTCCTCATATTTATACTATTTTTAAAACAGTTGAAGATAAAAATAATAACGTGAATGGAACTACTAAGTATACATCTGTTACAACATGGAATCATAGTCAGTTTGATCATTTTAATGCAGACAAAATTATTGCGAATATGATGAAGTCTAAAAAATGGTCTACAAATAAATATTATGGAATGACTGCAGATGAAATTAAAGCTTCGTGGGATAAAAATCGTGACGAAGCTGCAGAAGCTGGTACAAAAATGCATTTTGATATTGAATGTTACTATAATAACATTGATGTGAAAAACGAATCTGTTGAATTTACATATTTTAAAAATTTCCTGAATGATTTTCCTGACTTAAATTTACGCCCTTATAGAACAGAAATGATTGTTTTTCATGAAGAACTACAATTGGCTGGATCAATTGATATGATATTTGAACGTGAAGATGGTAAATTAGATATTTATGATTGGAAAAGATGTCGCGATATTAAAAAAACAGATGGATGGGGTAAATGTTCTCATAATTCAATTATTGAACATTTACCAGATACAAATTACTGGCATTATTGTTTACAATTAAATACTTATAAGGCTATATTAGAACAAAAATATGGTAAACAAGTAGTAGATTTATATCTAGTTTGTTTACATCCTAATAATTCTAATAATAATTATCTACTCATTAAAGTAGTAGATTTACAAGAAGAAGTAAAAGAATTATTTGAACAAAGAAAAAAAATACTTAGTGAAAAATAGTAAAAATGGAATACTTTAATACTTAATAAAAAATAAATATAAAATTATACATTGATTATAAGACATATATGTTTACTAAAACTAATTTAATAAGTATTGGATTATTTAATGCTAGTTTTTTTTTACTGTATTTCATTAGAACAAGAAAAAAAGAGAACAATATACAAGATTTAAATGCTGTTATGTCTTATGAAAATAAATATAAGGAAAAATATAATATGTTAGAAGAAAATGATATTGATAAAGAAGATTTAGAACAGTTTAAAAATAAAATTATTATTGAAAATACACCCAGAGGGAATATATTGTTATATTTTAATTTTGAAACAGAGGTATTTGATTATTATTGTGATAAAAAAGACATTCCTTATTTATATTTAGAAACAGTAGCACGTAAATATGTTACACAATATAATTGTAAACAAATTTTTGTGAATATGGCTGATGAATTAAAAAAGGATTCTCAGGAAAATATAAAACAAAATGTATCAGATAATACGAGACAATCTATAAAACAATATGTACCTGATAATAAACAAATCAGTCAAATTGTACAAAAAAACCCATTTGCAGAATACAAAAAGTATAATAAAAATATATCAAGAGGCAATAAAAATGATACAAAAAAATATATATTAAAAGAAAATTCTAATCGTTATAGTTATTGTGGGAAAATTAGCGAATATTCCTTTTTAAAAGATCAATACTATAAAAATACAAAAATGACCTTTGCTGATTTTAAAAATAAGATTAATAATAAAACATAATAATATTTATATATATTAATATGAATAATCAAGATAAACAAAAATATGATAAATTTATTAATAGTCGATCAGCAAACAAAGAAAAAATTAGTAAAGAAATTAAGGAACAATTAATTATTAAACCATATACAAAAAATGATAAAAATAATCCACCAGAATTAACATTATCATTATTAGCATTCACAACAACATCTATATATAGTGATTTATTAGATGGTCTTTCAGGTGCTTTACAAAAAGTAAACAATGGTGAAATACAATTGGAAAATATAAAGTTAAAAGGTGGAACTGGAACTGGAACTGGAATTGGGAGCGGAACTGGAACTGGGAAAACAAATCAAAATATGGTACAAAAAAATGATGATTCTATTAATCATGTTAAAGAACAATCTCAAGAAATGAGTCAACAAGTAAAAGATACAGCTGCACAAGTAAATAAACAATTAAATAAACATTATGAAAATTTAAGCCACGAAGGTAATAAAGTATTACAATATATTTTGAAAAAATGGTTATATATATCTGAAGTATTTGTTAATAAATTAATTAATAATACCTTGAAATATACAAATGATGGTATTATAGACAAACCATGGAATGAATTATTACCTGAATTTAATGAAAAAGTAGTAATATTAGCAGCAACACTAAACGAATTATCTACAAATCCTGCTACAAAAGAGGCTATAAAAGAAATTGCAGAAGCTTTATCTATAAGTGCTATTGAATTAATAGATGCTATTGAACCTTCTGTAATGCAAGTTTTGAATAGATCTATCGCAATGGGTGAAGAAATTGGTGATAAATCTGCTCGTGGTGCGATGAATACAGCAATAGCATTTTCACAAGCATTAATTGCGGAGATTCCTTATATTGGTGGAATTATTGATTTTGTTATTGCTATGGGTAAGGCATTTAATACAGTTGCTAGTATTTTTAGAATTTATACTGTGAGATCAAGTGATATTTCTATTGAAACCGCAGAAGGGCTAAAAAAAGAAACTGATACAGTTGAACGTGCTAAAACTAGAATTATAAATGCTGTTGATAGTGCTTCTCAAAAAATAAAAGAGGCTCAAAATATGGGTACTAATGTTGCTAATGTTGCTAATGTTGCTAATGTTGCCGCTCCTTCAGGTACTATACCATTAGCTTCTAATAATAATGTATTAGATGCTGTGAAAAATACACAAAAAGGGGGTAAAAGATTAAATAAAAGTATTATGAAATTTCTTTCTTGTGAACCTAAAAGACAATTCACATTAAAAAAACATCATTCTACTACGAAAAAAACACGTAGTAGAAAATATTATTAAAATATAAAATTATTAAAATAATAATTATTATAAAAATATAATTATCATTTATTATCCTGTAATTTTTTCCACGCTAAAAATCCAATACTTTTTTCCATATTGAATGATGTTTTCAAATGATCTTTTGCGATTTCTATTGTTTGTTTTTCAATGGGTGATAAACTTTCTATGTATTTTTCAATCTGTTTATTTGTTGCTATTTTTGTTTGATTATTCTCCATTTTATAGGTATAAATAATATAGTATAATTATGTATATTATTTATTTAATATAAATTTAAAATCAATTTTATTATTTATTCTTTATTTTTTATACTATTTATTCATTATAACTAATATAACATATCATTGGGTTATTTAATTTTACACTAGATTCATTCATCATTTTTGTTATTGAAGTATCTATTATATATCCATTGTTCATTAAAAATTGAAAAAGCATTGGTAATTCTTCAACACACATAAGATCACATTTGTTATCCGGACTTTTTATAGCCCATATACATGTGGGTTGATTACAACATACAGATATTTCTTTAAAAGGAGATAATTTGGGAGGATTGATACGTTTACTTATTTGATATAAAGGACCTGTTGGTTTTTGATTTAATACTAGTATTTGACGATAACATTGATTTATTGAGCAATAATATGGTTGTGATGTTAACATGTATATTTTCATATATTATACTTATTATACTTATAATAATATAATATATTTATAATACTAAAATTTATTATATTACTGTTGTTATCAAATAAAATTGAAATGAAATATATTTTTTACAATTAAATACATACTAGTATTTTAATTATGGAATTGAACAATCAATCGCAAGAAGTCATACCTGTGGTAATGTCTATTACACCACAAAATAATATTTATAGATATAAATTTGATAAAAATTTTACAGATAAGGTATATGATTTTTCAAAGGATAATAAAAATTTAAATAAAGAACAATTTAAGGACAATTGGGATAGGTGGAAGGTTTCTAATGAAACATTCATTAATATTGAAGTAGAACGTCTTAAAACTATTGGTTGTACCGGAGATATCGAAAATAAAATGTTTAGAAGCAGTCGTTATTACTTCAGTAAAAAAAATGAAAAAGAACCCAAACAAAGACGAAAATATGTTAGTTTAGATCGTGATTTTATTGAAATTGTTGATAATCATATTCAACTGCAATTTGTAAATACGAATACTATCTCTTCTCCTAAAGAATGTTATAAACACTTTTGTGAACACAATGTGAGTAATATTGATACAGAAATTAATCGTATGTTTGAAGATGATAATTTTGATAAAGAAGAGGGGTCTAAAAAGATAAAAAAAGCATATAAAAATCGTTATTATTTGTTATCACAGAAGAAAGAAAATGCTTAATTAATTAATTAACATAATTTATAAATTATTTTTTATTTAATTTTTATTTTTTGGATGATGAGGACAAGTATCACAAGGACATGTAAAACATTTATTTGATTCTTTGTGTTCTTTGTATTCATTTTTAGCACTTAATTTTAAATCTTCCATGTCTGGAATGCTCTTATTTTTTTTTTCACAGTCACAGTCATCACAATTACTTTTCATCACTGTATATGTAGTTACACCTCCTATGGCTAGACCTACTGCTGCTGCACTAGCAACTATTTTTTCTAAATCTGGACATTGTTTTTCGTTTTTGCTCATATTATAAATATTATTGATATTAATATTTATAATATTTAATTTATAAAATTATTTATTTTTTGGAAGATTTTCTTTTAGATTTACGACTTTTTTTTGATTTTTTTGCCTTCTTTGATTTTTTTGCCTTCTTTGTTCTACGTACAGATTTTTTTTTGTGGTGTACAGGTTTTCCTTCATGAGATGCAGCAGGTTTTCCTTCATGAGATGCAGCAGGTTTTTTATATGTAGTTTTTGCTTTTTTTAAAACATCTTTAAGATAAACAGTAGCATTTCCTGAAGATTTTTTCATATCTTCCATTGTTTTTTTTACATGTATTTGCCAAGCGTTAGCCATATTATATTATATAATATACAGATATAATAAATATAATAAATATAATAAATATAATAATCAACAAAATTGAAAATAAATAATATGTTATATACTATTTATTAAACATTAATTAAAGATTTATTAAAATATGTCTAAATTTGAATTTACGCGATATTTATATATAAAAGACGAAGTAATATTATCTTTTGCTATATCATTAATACAAAAGGAAAACTTACATGAGTGTTATTTTTGGTTATCGGAATTATATTATTCCAACTATAATATGAATGATATAATTTTAAAAATATATTACGATTTTTATTATACTAACAATGCACAATTTGAAAAATATATTTATAAAAAATTGAAAAATAATGATAATAATGATAATAATGATAATTTATCACAATATATCACAATTACTAAAAATTTATTTAATCTCTCAATATCATGTGATGTATTTTTGAACAGACAAGCATCTTTAAAAAATCACAATAAAGATAGTAATAAACATATTTTTAAAGGAAGGAAGCCTAAATGGTTAGATAATATTAAACAGGAATTTCATATCTTATTTAGATATTTAAATAAAGATAAATTAAGTGAGTTTTATTGTGAATTATACAAAATGGATGATAATCTATTAAAAGATATTTTTGAGCAATTTAAAATATACGATACGCGTTTTTGTTTTAGAATGTTAAATAATGAATTTTACAAGTATGATTTACGTCATATGTTGCTAGCTTATGTTGTTAAGGACAAGAACATCAAAGATACAAAAAAAAATAAAAACATATATGTGTTATCAAGTGATTATGAAAATGAACAAATAATAAATACAAATATTCCATTACCGCCACGTGATTTTGTCGATAGTAGAAATATCACACATAAAATGAATGAAGTTGGAAAAACATTAATGTGTAAAAGACATTTTAAAATCAATACAAATATTATTTGTTTTGATTTCCTAAGAAGAAATATGGAGCATAAAGACGTATATAATAAATATCATTACAATTGGGAATATTATGCATATAATTGCGAAGTTTGGAAAGAACGAATGACTGCCTATAACGTTTCATTTGATACAAAAAAAAATGATGAATGGAATTATATACGTTTTCCAAATGATGATTTATTAGAAGAATTTTATGAAAAGTTTGGTTATGAACCTGATGAACAAAGTAAAGAAACAAATGAAAAAAATTTAAATGATATACATGGTCATAATTATTCCATAAATGAATGGCTTAAAACAACATTTGACTATAGTGGAGGCGACTATAATATTTTATACTATTAAATGTACTTTATACCATAACTTATTTATTTTTTTTAATTTTAAAATAAAATTGAATATTATATTTTAGTATTAGTAATAAATATAACACATATTTATATTAATCATGGTTAAAAATCAATTTGGCGGTAGCAAATCAAAGAAAATGGGGCGTAAGTTTCTTAACGCTCCCATAGATCGTAAATTACGACTTGCGGAAGATGAAGATGAAAAATATGGAGTAGTCACCAAATTATTAGGTCAAGGTATGGTCTATACGGATGTTGTTGATAAATCAGGAACTATTGAAATGATATGTATTATACGTAAAAAATTTAAGGGTCGTGGTAAACGCGATAATACGATACGCATGGGTAGTTTAATTTTAATTGGTGCACGAAGTTGGGAGGTTACTAAAGACAGTTCTAAACCAAAGTGTGATTTATTAGAAGTTTATAATGATGGCGAAGTAAATAAATTAAAAAAAGGAGGGTATGTTGATTCGATTCTCTCAAAAATCACCGAAAATACAGACGATGATATACTTTTCGAAGATGCACAAACAGCTAAATTTAAAAATATTATTGAAAATAATGATAACACAAATCATGCTATTATTGGACAATCAGATTTATCATTAGATGATATTGAAGAAAATGAACCTTTTGATGTTGATGATATTTAGAAATTTTGTATAAACTTATAAATTTTTTTATTACTTATATTATAAT
>Ga0209533_1003089_pt1 | contig 14867 bp, 13 predicted proteins | sample COG_04_FD_184748 | JGI IMG/M metagenome (GOLD analysis project Ga0209533, IMG submission 184748) | Pelagic Microbial community sample from North Sea - COGITO 998_met_04 (SPAdes) (version 2) | ecosystem: Environmental > Aquatic > Marine > Neritic zone/Coastal water | place: Helgoland, sampling...
TCTAAATCCGCATTAGGCAAGGTTTCACCAAATGTTGAGGTCTCAGGCAGCGTCACAGCCAGTACCGCTACAGCCGCTATAGCACCTAAACATTGACTGAGTATGTAACCTAATACTTCAGACCATAGAAACCTTTTATCTACAGCAAAAGCTAGAGTAACTGCGGGATTAAAATGCGCTCCACTAATATGCCCTAATGCATAAATAAGAGCCATAACCACTAGCCCAAAAACTACTGCTATCATATGTGCTGGCATTACATCAGGCTTCAAGCTATGCAGCATGATGGCGCCACAACCAGCAAACACCAAAATAAAGGTGCCCAAGCATTCAGCAAGTAATTTTCTACAGTGATTCATCTTTGATCACATAAATATCTGCAACACTTTTATTTCCAGTTAAATACTGTCTCCTTGGTCTCAATATTTACCTCAACATCTAAATATTTAAAGGATCGTTTGTATACCCAACCATTTTGAGTTGCAGGCCCCAATGGTGGCCCCAAACGCTTATCAAATTCTGCATAGTCATCAATATTACCATGCTTATCTGTATAGCCCCATGAATAAGAAAAATAACTCTGTTCTTGAGCTGCTACTAAATAACAAGCCAAAGAAAAAGGCAGCTTCTCTCTAGCGTAAGCTAGTTTCTCTTCCATAGGCTTTTTCATGGCTTCTTCTCTAATCCATAGTAACGTGTCATCAGGCCAACCTTTAACTGCCGTTATTTTTCCCTGTTCTACAGCCATCTTTATAGATTCAATATCAGCAGCTATCATTTCTTTAGAAGAACTAGAAAAAATGGTAAAATGTTCCACCATAGCTCCATCGGTGTAAGGCAAGTATTCTGGTCCTACTACACCACGTTTATCTGAGTTAAAAAGCCCATTAAATACTATGATTTTGCCATCTCCCATCTTTTGGCGAGCAAGTGTAAGCATATTCTTTACAGCTTCTTTTAGCTCAGGTTTTTTATCTTCACCCCAACCTAGCTTAAGCCATCTAGGAGCCATAGCTTGCTCAATCGCGTCAATAAAAATACCGTCAACACCAGGCTCATTAGCTGCGCTAGCTGCAACATCTGACCACCATTGCTGAAAATCTGGATTTAATAAGTTATATTGCACTAAATAACCACCTTTTAGTAAAGGCTCCTTATTTATCAAGCTTCTAAATATCCAATTTGGATGTTTATCAAACTCTTTATTTTCTTCATAAAGGTTATACTTTAAAAACGTGTTCCAATAAAAGAGAACTTTAGCATTTGGATTATACTTTTTAATACGCAAGGCATCTAATGATGTCGCCATAGTCGTCTGTTTTGGATAAACCCTATCAGCGTGTCCTTTTTCCATACAGAAGAAATTAGAACGCTTAGCTATTTTTTCAATTTGCTCATCACTAAGTAATCCATCACGTTTTGCAAAATGGTAATACAAAGGAACTTTATCCCAAGAAAACTCAGGGTAATAATCTGGAAAACTTAGTTTTGAGGTTTCCTTAATTATATCCTTATTTTCTGAATCAGCTGACAAAGGCTTCGATTTACAACCAACCAAAAAGTTAAATACACAAAGCGCAAAAATAATTGCTAACAAACGTAAAAAATAAGAACTAAACATGACTTCTAATTAATAATAATAAAAATAAAAAATACAGTTAAATTTTTAACTATATTTCACACTATATTTAAACCCTTAATGAGCAACCCTTGGCTACAGCTTTAGCTTCTCTACCTATGAGCTCAAAACTTTGATTTCCATTTCCACAAATCGCCCAATCTTGGGTTGCTATTGCTAGCACAGAATCTTGATTGGCTAAATCATAGAGCTTTAGGTATCCCTGCTCACCAATTTTACAAGCACGTTTCTCAGCCCAATTCCAAACTTGTACTTTACACCATGGTGGCAACTGATGCTGACCTGTAAGCCCTATATCGTAAGCAGGTGAGCTTAGTTCACACATGCCATATTCATTAATAATGTGGGATTGAGGAATAGCTAAGCTTTCTTGGATAAAGCGCAATAAATCTTCTCTTTGGTAATCATTAGATTGGCCTTTGTAACCTCCCGTCTCTAAAGCCCAGCTACCTTGATTTAAAGCTAGATCATCGTCACCGAGGGCCTGCTGTAATTGATGATAGGCGAGAGCAGGACCAAATATCGCTATGGGAGTATTCTGCTGCTTAATAAATTCAATTACTTTACGATAGGAAGCTATTTCTAAATCATCTAAAAAACATACCTGAGAAAAACCCTGTTTCTCAGCTAAAGTAGTAAACATTCCAATGAGCGAGGAGTGAGGATCTTGCTTAGCATTTACAGTTAAAAAAACAGCTGCCTTTATAGTGCTCATCTCTTGATCTAAACCAGTATGACACCAACCTTGCCATATAGATTTTCTGTAAACATCTAACGAGCGATGGTAATGCTTACCTTTAACAGATCTGGTCGTGCCTGATGACTGAAAATACCCTGTTATCTTAGATTTAGCAAAAGCAATGAGTGGCTCATCTAATTTAAAGCCTTCGGTAGGCATGGCTGGTATTTGCTGCCATTGATGGACGCTTTTAGGATTAACCCCTTTAGTATCACAATAATTGCGATAGAGTTTATTATCTAGATACTGCTTAGCAAAAAGCAACAGAGCCTGCTGATTAAAATCAACAGGCTCTGTAAATATATTAGACATAGTTATTAACTATTTCTTATTTTGATTTCTTAAGCAAGCGCTTACGCTCATTAGGGTCTAAATAGCGTTTACGCAAACGGATATGGTTAGGTGTAATCTCAACCAATTCATCATCAGCAATATACTCAATCGCTCTTTCAAGTGAGAATTTAACTGCTGGGGCAAGTTGTGTTGTATTATCTTTACCTGAAGCGCGGTGGTTTGTAAGGTTTTTCTCTTTAACAGGGTTAACAAGTAAGTCCTCTAATTTAGAGCTTTCGCCTACGATTTGACCTTCATAAATTTCCATACCTGGCTCGATAAATAAGCGACCTCTGGCCTCTAATGGAAGCATGGAGTAAGTCATCGCCTTACCTCTCGCCATAGAAATAAGAGCTCCTGTGTGACGTGTAACAATCTCACCCGCCCAATCATCATATTTGAGGAATAAATTACTCATCACACCGTGACCACTAGTAATATTCATGAGCTCTATTTCAAAACCAATGAGACCACGTGTAGGAATGACCGCTTCCATATTAACACCTAGTGATGAAGGCTCCATTGCTTGAATAATACCTTTTCTTGCTGAGAGCAGCTTCATTGTCGCTCCTTGAGCCTCTTCTGGAACTTCGATAAATAGTGTTGAATAAGGCTCTTGCTTCTTACCGTTTTCATTTTCGATCGTAATGACTGACGGTCTTGAAATAAGAACCTCAAAACCTTCTCGGCGCATAGTTTCAACTAATACTGAAATCTGCATAATGCCACGCGCAGAAACATTGAAGCAACCTGAAGTCTCTGTATCCTCTACTGAAATAGAAATATTAGTTTTGGTTTCCTTAAATAAGCGATCGCGTATCGCACGTGAGGTCACATGTTTACCATCCAATCCTCCAAATGGCCCGTCGTTAATACTAAAACCCATTTGAACAGTAGGAGGATCAATAGATACGAATGGCAAGGCTTCGGCGTTTTCATTTTCAGCTAAAGTTTCTCCAATATCAACCTCTTCGATACCTGCAATACCTACAATGTTGCCAGCTTCTAATTTGTCTGCCTCTAGCGCGCCTAAACCTGTGTACTCAAACATTTTAGTTACCTGAGCTCTAACTTTGGTGCCATCTTTTCTTAATAAAAAAATATTTTGACTCTTACTAATTGAGCCTGATTCAATCCTGCCGATAGCTACACGCCCAACATAATTATCCCAATCAATATTACTAATAAGCATCCTAAATGGTTCATCAGGCTGTACGTTAGGAGCTGGAACTTCTTTAATAATCTCTTCTAAAAGAGGGATCACTCCCTGTGACTGATCATCATCCATGTTGCGCACAAAAAACCCACTTTTAGCACTACCATAAATAACTGGGGCATCAAACTGCTCATCACTAGCACCTAAATCCAAGAGCAACTCTAATACCTGTTCTTTAACTTTCTCTGGTTCTGCATGATCGCGGTCAACCTTATTAACTACAATAATCGGACGAATACCCTCGGCAAGAGCTTTACGTAATACAAATCTTGTCTGTGCTTGAGGCCCTTCGTAAGCGTCTACAACTAGTAAAACGCTATCTACCATTTTCATTACACGCTCAACTTCGGCACCGAAATCGGCGTGACCAGGAGTATCAACTAAATTAATAATGTAATCATTCCAATGAATCGCTGTATTTTTTGCCTTAATCGTAATACCTCGTTCTTTTTCTTGATCCATGGAATCCATGGCTCTTTCTGAAACAGCTTGATTTTCGTGATAAACACCACCCGCTTCGAGCAATTTATCAACAAGTGTTGTTTTGCCATGGTCAACGTGTGCAATAATGGCTAAGTTACGGATTTTTTCTGACATAATAAAAATATAATAAGCTAGATAAGTTTGCTACAAAAAAGCTACATATACTAATTTTAAAGCACAAATCTCTGAAACGCTCTATAGTAAAACGTTTATAAGGTCAAGAGCGTAACTCTGAAAATCCACCAGCTTAACTTTACAGAAAAATAACTCTAATCTAATCTAAACAATCTTGTCTTAATCAGCTCATGATTTTCCCCTTGCTTTTTGGTGTAAACAACCTAACCTCCCTAAACATTAATTTAGTCCAATTATGATTTCATTTTTTCAAAAAAATACGTGGATTGTTGCCACTTTAATTATTTTGCTTATTTTAGGCTTTCTCTTTACCTTAGACCCTAGTCAATCGGCAGGATTGTTAGGAGGGCAAGGAACTCAGATTGGCGACAAAAAATATAGTAATGCTCAAATCCAAAAACTTGGATCTCTAAGTCAACAGGTCGCTTATCGTCTCAGTTATAATGAACCTGCTATGCGTAGCTTCACAACTACTCTTAGCCAAGGGTTTGAAGAAGATCAAGGCTATGACTCAGGTTTCTACTTCCTTGTTAATCGCAATATTGCTCGCCAAGGCTTTGAAAAATACGGCATCTCAATCTCTCAAGCGGCAGTTATTGATTACATTAAAACCAAACTTTTTGCCAATGAAGGGAAATTTGATGAGGCCATTTACGCTGATTTCACTAATAACTTACTTATTCCTAGAGGGTACAGTGAGAAAGATTTGCATGAGTTGGTCGCTGATGCTTTAGCTTTTGAACAATTGCAAAATATCTTGAGTTATGGATTAACTGAAACATCTTCATTTATTAGTAAAGGGCAGCAACACCGCTACCAAAAGCTTGATCTATGGCTCATAGAAGAAAAAGCTGATAAATATCTAGCTCAAGCCCAAGAGCTTACAGCGACAGAAGAAGAGCTAACTAATTACTGGGAAGCCAACCAAGCTGAATATCAATCAACAGAACAACGCCAATTTTCATGGATAAAGCTCATGGCTCCTCAACTCTCAGACAAAGAGGAAGACAATGCTCAAAACCAAGAAAAGACAAAGGAGTTTCGCCAACTCACACAAAAGGTTTGGCAACAAGCTTATGATGATATTGCTAATTTTGAAACTATAGCAGCGCCTTATAACCTGACTAAAACAGAGTTTGTAACTATTGAAACTGCTCCAGACGAGCTCAAAACATCTACAGCATTGGCTGGCAGTATCGCTCAGGAACTCTTCCTGATTGAACTTGATAGCGACGACCCTCAATCAGCTCTCAGCAACCCAATTGCTGATAAAGATGGTAATTTTTTCATAGCTAAAGTCTTATCTGTTCAACCAGCTGACACATTGCCTCTTGCTGATTGCAAAGACGCGGTCATTAAAGATTGGAGAAACAAACAAGCTGAACGCTTACTCGAAGAAGCTCTACAAGCTGACAAAAATAAAATCGTTCAAGGTTTAGCAGATGGCAAAGACCTCAGCGAACTCACTGCTGATTTGCAAATTACAAAACTACCTAGTTTTGGCATCCAAGATCCGCTACCTGAGCCATATGATACGAGAGAACTTTTTCTTTTAGCTGGCAAAACTAATACTAAATCTTTTGTAGATGACTCTATTTTCACCCCAGAAGGCAAAGCTGTCATCTTTGTCTACGATCGCACACTCATTCTTGATGAAGCAAAAAACAGAGAACTAGAACTCGATCGTGATTTCATCAAACTTCAATATAAATTCTCAGCTATCAACAACTGGCTAACAGAGAAGAGAACTCCTATTTTAGCTACATTTGCTAATTAAGGAAGTCATACCCGATATTCACCTCACCTTACTCATAAACTTGTGTATTATTTAACCACTGCGATTGATTACACTAATGGATCGCCACATATTGGCCACGCCTACGAAAAAATCCTTAGTGATATTTTAGTGCGCTACCAAAAGCTCAAGGGTGTTGAAACCTTTTTTCTTACAGGTGTTGATCAACACGGCCAAAAAGTACAACAAAGTGCAGAAAAAGAAGGCATTCACCCTGCCACTTATGCTGCAAAAAACACCAAAAAATTTAAAAAACTTTGGGAGCAGGTTGGACTCGATTATGATGGTTGGGCAGAAACTACTGATGACAGACATAAAGCTTGTGTAGGTAAGATTTTAACCCAACTCAAAGAAAAAGGTCAGCTCTATAAAAAATCACACCAAGGCTTCTATTCCGTACGCCAAGAGCAATTCCTTACTGATCGTGACCGCAATGAAAAAGGAGAGTTTGGAGCTGAATGGGGTGAAGTCGTAGAGCTTTCCGAAGAAAACTGGTATTTCAAGCTCAGTGATCATGCTCAATGGCTACAAGATTATTTAGGTGCAACACCAGATTGCATTTACCCTAGCTTTCGCCAACAAGAGGTTATTAATTCTTTAGAGAAAATGCATAAAACAGATTTATGTATCTCTCGACCTAAGGAACGTCTATTTTGGGGTATAGAGCTTCCTTTTGATGCTGAATATGTAACTTATGTTTGGTTTGACGCTTTAATCAACTACTTATCTTTCGCTGGTTACTTAGCAGAGCCAGATTCAGACCTACCTGATTTTAATGAAATTTGGGAACGCCCAGTCCATGTTATTGGCAAAGATATTTTAGTTCCTGCTCACGCTATTTATTGGATGGCCATGTTGCATGCTCTAGGCTTCAAAGACGAGCAAATGCCTCAATTCGTTGTTCACGGATTTTGGAATGCTAAAGGCGAAAAAATGTCTAAATCTATCGGCAACATCATCGACCCTAAAGAGTTAGCAGAAACCTATGGCGTTGATGCCTTGCGCTACTATTTAGCTCGTGATATTCATACTGGTAAGGATTCCGACTTCATCCCTGATAGGTTTATCAGTATTTTCCAAACTGAACTTGCCAATGATTTAGGTAATTTATGCAATCGCACTCTCAATATGACAGTGCGATTTTGTGAGGAAAAAACCCTCAATACTCCAAGTGACTACACTCTAGCCGAGTTAGACCAACAACTCCAAGCAAGCCTTATAAAAACTAAGGAAGAATATATCAAACACATGGATATTTATCAGGTATCTCTAGCCCTCGAAACTATTAATAAACATGTGAAACTTTGTAATAGCTACGCAGAAGCCAACCAACCATGGGCTCTAGCCAAGGACGAGGCCCATAAAGCTCAACTACACAATTGCTTGTATCATATTATTGAGTCCTTAGCTCAAATAGCACTCTTACTCAGCCCTGTGTTACCGGAAGCTTGTGGTAAAATTCTGCAACAGTTAGGAGCTGCTGAATTAGCTAATACAACTCTAGCTGATATCAGTTGGGGGCTCATCCAGCAACCACATACCGTCAACAAGCCTAAGCCTATCTTTCCACGCATTCAGTTACCTGAAACACAAGAGCAAGCTTAATTTAAGCGCTACCAATTTATTAACTATTATTGCAGCTATGTCTTTACTTAATGCTAGCTATCCTTGGCTAAAAAAAGCTCTATTCCTCATGCAGCCTGAACCGGCACATGATATTAGCCTAGGTATGTTAAAAAGCCTTGAAAAAACCAAGTTACTTAAACTGTTAAGCAATAAACCTATTCACAACAATCCTGTTAATGTCATGGGTTTGCATTTCCCTAACCCCGTAGGACTCGCTGCTGGGCTAGACAAGACAGGTAGTTGCATTGATGCGTTTTCTCAATTAGGCTTTGGTTTTGTTGAAGTAGGCACATTCACTCCTGTAGCTCAAGATGGCAATCCCCAGCCTCGACTTTTTAGATTGCCTGAGCATGAAGCTCTTATTAATCGCATGGGCTTTAACAACCCTGGAATTGAACAAGGCATTGCCAACATTCAGGCATCTAAACTTTACTCCTACGCCTCCTTACAAAGAGTGAAAATAGGTATTAATCTAGGCAAGAATAAAGTCACCCCTAACGAGCAAGCTGCTGAAGATTACCTCATTGGTATGCGTGCTGCTTACTCTACAGCAGACTATTTGGTAGTTAACCTATCTTCTCCTAACACGCCAGGCCTTAGAGATTTGCAGGCAGCTAGCGCTACCCAAGAACTCATTAAAATTTTAAAAGCCGAGCAAAACAAATTAGCTCAAAAAACTGGTTCTTATACTCCTATTTGTTTCAAAATAGCCCCTGATTTATCCAGTGAAGAAATCAAAGCTCTAAGTGAAGTTTTTCTAGATGAAGAACTCGATGGCCTCATTGCTACTAACACAACTTTAGATAGACACTCAATTAGAGGGCATCGCCATGAGCAAGAAACAGGTGGTTTATCTGGAGCTATCCTTCATGAGAGATCTTGCTCAGTGATTAGTCAATTTAAACAAGAATTATCTGATTATATCCCTATTATTGGCGTAGGAGGTATTGATAGTTTAGCTAAAGCAGAGCAAACCTTAGCGAGTGGTGCACAACTGATTCAAATTTACAGTAGCTTTATTTATCATGGGCCTCAACTTGTGAATAATTTAGCTCAACTTAAAGTGAGTCAAAATGCTAATTAAGTCATACTCATCCCATTGAGCCTGCTTAACCAAATATTTCCACAGCTCTAGGCAAGCTAACGCGTCATATCCGGCACTGTGCCATTGAGCTTGATTGAGTGTTGACGCACTTTTTTCTATATTAGGTATTAAACCAAGCCTTTCACATATAGCCCCTAATTCGTAACTATCCAGATCCGGATACAAGGCTTTAGTTAAAACTAAGGTATCTATCCATAACAGCTCAGTAAGGTTTGGGTATGCTTTTTGTAAAAACTTCTTTTCAGTGCCTCTTGCGTGAGCCACTAATACAGTTTTATTAGTCAGTAAATCAGAGAATTGAGTCCAATAACTTTCTAAAGTATCTTCACTATTGAATTCATGGTGATCTATTATTTTAATAGTATCATTTACCTGCCATTTAGCTAACCCTATTTCAGAAACTACTAACTCTAGCTCTACGCCCTGCTCTGTGTATTCGAAATCAATAGCTAAAAAATAAGCCTCATTAACTTTAAGCATCATTGTTAATATTAGTACTGCGAACGAATAAACGTTTTAAACAACTTCCCCTCCACAACTAGACCCACTACCAGCTGTGCAACCAAAACAATGTTTGGCTGTACGAATAGCTATATCAGTCCATTTTTGTAAATCAATATTCCATAGGTATAATGATTTATTTTCATAGCTGCTATCTAGATCTTCTAAACCTAGCTTAAGCATTTGATTAAAATCGCAGTCAAAAACTTCACCTAACCAAGAAACATTAATTGTATTGGTACACATTAGACTACTTACTGTATTTGGGTTGAAAGATTGCACTAGCAAATCATAATACTTTTCTAACTCTCCATTACGCTTTAAATAAGAAGCAAATCTAGAGATTGGCATATTAGTAATACAATACAGATCATTAAATAAAATACCAAAATGATCTTTCATGGCTTTTTTGTAATCAATAGTAAGAGCTGCTTGAGATGGAGGTAAAAATGCGCCATTAGGATTGTATACAAAATGCATTTTTAAATCAGGCTCTTGAGCATACCCTAAACTATTGAGTCGTTGAAAAGCTTTAATTGAAGAATCAAAAACACCTTCACCTCTTTGCTCGTTAACATTATCTGGACTGTAACAGGGCATTGAAGCTATGATAATGATTTTATGTTTTTTATGAAATTCAGGAATCCATTCATAACCAGGCTCATTAATAATTGTGGCATTAAGTCGAGTAATGATATCACGCCACTTTTTAAAACCACGAATACGCTCAATCATGTATTGAAAATCAGGCACCATCTCTGGGGTTCCCCCTGTTAAATCAACTGTTTTAATATCCGTTTTTTCTAACCAATCGAGAATTTTATCTATTGTTTCTTTAGTTATTATTTCTTTTCGCTTTGGGCCTGCATTTACATGACAATGCAAGCAAGTAAGGTTGCATAACTTACCAATGTTAATTTGCAATATTTCTGGACTTAGGCGTTTTAATACCTGACCAGAGTCACTCAGGGTTTGCTCAAAAATATTCATCAGCAACTCAGTAGAACCTTAAAGACTTAGCTGTCTAAATATATCCTTAATAGGTATTTGAATCCCTATATAAAAATCACCAAAATCAGCATATTTAGCAGAGACCTCATCAAAGCGCATTTCATAAACAATCGCTTTAATATCATAAGTACTTTTCCCCCACAAAGTCACTCCCCACTCATATTCATCAAGTCCACAAGACCCTGTAATTAATTGTAAAACACGCCCACTATAGGTGCGCCCTACCTTAGCGTGACCTTTCATTAAATCTTTGCGCTCATTAAAAGTAAGAGAAAACCAATTGTCTTCTCCATCACGCTTTTTAGACATAGGGTAAAAGCACATAGTTGCTAATTTAGGTAACTTAGGATAAATACGGTAACTAGTGTAATGCTTTATTCTCTCTTTAAATATTTCCATTTCCTTATTCCACTCTTCACTATCTGGGGTTAAGCCTTTTTCCCCTATGAGCGTATCTTGAGCGTATTGCTCGGCTGTTGTTGTGTATTCAGAGCGCTCAGTATGAGAATAATAAGAATAAGCAGGGACCAATACTTCAACACCCAAACCTAGCGTGATACGCTTTTCAAAATAAATCATTTGCTCTAAATCTTCACCTACAAGCATAACACCTAAATCGGCCTTAGGTGTTGCCATAGCATAAACTTGAACCTGCATCCCTTCTTGCAGTTTAATCTCATCAATAAGCTCTTCAAAATCTAGCTTTAGCTCTTCGCGCTCTTCCTCATCTAACTCACTCAAAACACCATGATTGACATGATAAAACAGGTGCATCACATGCCAACCTTCTGGCAATTTAAAGCTCTCTTCTATTTCTTCTGGTTCTTTTTGCATAATAATTAATTAAGGATAGGCAGTTTAATTAAAGGTTCTGACACTTGGCTTGATTGATCAAAAATCCATAATTGAATAGGTGGCACTCTAGCTTCTTTAAAAGCTGCTAAATCACCTTGATGTTTAAGTCCTCTACTGCCTTGTATCGTAACACTTGGTTGATTTTCCCACTTGTCAGCATCCATCATTAACGTATGTGCATCACCCCAATAATCTCCAAAATCAGTCACAAAAATAGCTCTTAATACTACTTTTTCATTAGGCTTAATAAAGTCCACTGTCACTTCAGGTACATATACAGAACCTGATAACTTATCTACCTGAACCCACTGAGACTCCATAGTGCTGACTATACCATCAATTGAACTTTTTGTGCCTTCTCCTGTTTTAGCCGTAAATATCCATACCCAAAAAACCAAGCACAGAGCTATCAGACAAACAATAACTCTAGTGTTAATCGAGCCTTTCATTAAATTATTCTTATGATTCATGTTTACACTCATTAATGCTTGTAACCTAAGTCTAAAAAAGCAAAAAATACATCTAAAAATTAAAAAGATTACTATTTAAGGAATCTTTTTTAATCTTTCTTTAAAAAAAGATTTGGCAATTTTAAATAAACTAAGTACCTTATGGCTTAAGATAATATTTATTATGGCAGAAGTAGACGACAAAAACCCAGAGAATGTTGATGGAAAATTCTATGTAGACAGCCAATGTATTGATTGCGATTTATGCCGTGAAACAGCTCCAGCTAACTTTGAAAGAGATGACGAAGAAGGTTATTCTTACTTATTCAAACAACCTGAAACAGCAGAAGAACTTGAGCTTTGCATAGAAGCAATGGAGGGCTGCCCCGTGGAAGCAATTGGTGATGATGGCGACGCCTAATAGACCTAGGCCTAGAAAACAAAAGACAACACCTTTAGATAAGGTCCTTAATTCCTGGTATGGTGGAGACATTTCGTCCTCTAGCAAAAACACTAAGCCCGCCAAAGATTTCTTAAGTCAAATCCTGAGTCAAATTGATACAGGAGTTGAATTAGAAAACCTACAAAGAGCCTGGAAAAATAGTGTTAATGATCCTTTTATTCTAAATCATACAGAAGCTTACAAATTTAAACGTCATATACTTCACATAAAAGTAAGTGACACAACTTTTCGCGATGTCCTAGAACGCGAACATAAAACCGAACTGCTCAAGCGACTTAGGTTACAACTCAAAAATATTCAAATTAAAAATATTTACTTTGAGCTTGGCTAATTATTAAAATAATGAGGGGTTACTTGCTTTTTTTAGTTTTATTATTAATGGTTTTAACAAACTGTAATCGTAAGATTAACAAAAAAAACTCACTCATCATCGCAGCTTCAAGCAATATACAGCTACCTCTCTTAGATATTATTGAACAGTTCAAAGCTAAACATGACTGTGAAATAGAGGTATCCATAGCTTCATCAGGCACTCTAGCACAACAAATCATTCAAGGAGCTCCTTATGATTTATTTTTATCAGCAAATACAGCACATGCTGAGTATGTATATAAAAAATTACCGCGCCAATCAACTAAGCCAAAAAATTACACGTTAGGTCAACTCGCTCTTTTTACTCATCTCAACATACCTAATTTTAATATTTCAAGTTTAACGCATACAGACATTCAAAGTATTGCTCTACCCTTACCTAGTTTGGCTCCCTATGGTCAAGCAGCACTCGAATCTCTACCCGATACATTATATGCAAATATTAAATCTAAGTTTATCTATACTGACAATACGCAACAAACCCTTCATTATTTACAAGGTCATCAAGTACAAGCCGCTTTTATTCATCGTTCAGCTTTACTTAACCCTACTTTTATTTCTCTTATTCAAAGCAGTCATAGTTTATACTTAATTCCTGATTCAACACATAAACCTATACAACAAAGCGTCACTCAAATCACCCATAAATATAAAAATAACTCTACACTTAGTGATAATTTTTATGCTTATCTTTTTACTAATGAAGCGCAGGCTATCTTTAGTAAATATTACTATTTAAAACCGTAAGGCAGAACAATAACCTTATAGATAAATTTTACTTAAAATTAACGCCTATTAAAGCGTTAAAATAGCTAAACCTCTCTTGCCTCTGCCTTTTATTCGTTTAAAAAACAAATTACAAATCATCAATAGAGACGACATCTTGAGGCTGACTTTCCAACTCTTTAATTTTTTGTTCTAACTCCGAACCTGGAGAATTCAGGTCAACTTCTTCACCTGTATTTGAGCTTTGTATAACATCTATCAATTCACCATTATCACCAAAACTTAACTCCATAGAAACATCTAATGACGAACCGTCTTCTTTTTCTATAGTTATTCTAATCGATAATTTTTTAGTGATTTTATCTATTTCACCTACTAAACCGACATCTTCAGCATTAAACCTCCATCCAACAGGTAAATCAAGCCCGTTAATTTGAGTGATCTTAACCGACATTTCATTCATGCTTTTACTTAAACTATCTTCAACTAAAGTGAAATCAATGTAGACAAACTCTGTATCCGTGTTAGAGACAACTAGTAGATTAGTTTGTATAGTATCAGTCTCTAAACCCAAGAAATTATAAGTATTCATTTCAACACTATAAACGATCTCATCTACTATATCTTCTTGCTCACTACTAAATATTTTAATTCTATCTTCATTAACAAGATCAGGAATTCTAAGCTCATTTTCTATATGCGAAATAGCGTCAATAAGAGAACCATCTCCTGTATCTAATATTGTTTCAGGCCTTTGATAATCATCTAAATTCCTCTCATTATCATTACTAATTCTATCATTACCTTGATCTGTTAAATCAACAATATCATTTATATTAATACTTATAATTTGCTCTATCACATTACCAGCATCATCTGTAACAGCTACAGTAAATGTTGTTTTACCAATAAAATTAGGTTTAGTTGGAACAAAACTCCAAGCTCCTGTTGCCGTATCTATAACTGCTACACCATCTGGAGAGGGAATACTTATACTAAAATATGTTCCATCTGTAAGCCCTTCTAAATCCATTGCAACTAATATTCCTGTTATCTTATCTCCTAACTCTCCACTATAACTAATATCACCAGATATTATAGAGGGGTTATCACCTATAATCGTTGCCGTGATGGTGTGATCGGTCGTGCCTCCTTGCGCATCGGTGGTGGTGATCGTAAAGCTGTCTGTGCCAAAGAAGTTCGGGTCAGTTGGGGTCCAGGTCCATTCACCGGTGGTGGCGTTGACTACGAAGCTGCCGTTAGTTGTACTTCCACTTGTTGGTCCAAAGCTTACCGCTCCATCCACGTCTTCTACCACAAGGGTGTTAGTTGGGTTGTTGCCTTCAGCTACGCTGTTGCTGTCTCCACTGGTAATCGTCGCTTCGTCTTCTACATTGGTGATCGTTGCCGTGATGGTGT
>Ga0209533_1003090_pt1 | contig 14865 bp, 8 predicted proteins | sample COG_04_FD_184748 | JGI IMG/M metagenome (GOLD analysis project Ga0209533, IMG submission 184748) | Pelagic Microbial community sample from North Sea - COGITO 998_met_04 (SPAdes) (version 2) | ecosystem: Environmental > Aquatic > Marine > Neritic zone/Coastal water | place: Helgoland, sampling...
TTCTTCAGAATGGGGTTTTAGCAATTACGACCTTCTGTTCAACACCATCGGGTCTGGTCTATTTATTTCTCAGCAGCTCGGCTGGCACGAACAACGCATCAAATTAAAATTCACCTTTTGGCCGAGCGGGTTAACCAATTTGCCTGACCCAGAAGGCAGGAGGGCTCAAAATCTATTCGGAACCGGGTTGCATGAGCAATGGCTGAAAGACTATAATGGAGAAACCTTTTGGCTGAGTGCCAACATTTGGTCGTTGGTTGGAAAGCCCAACAACTTTCCGAAATGGATCAACGTGGCATTGGGTTATAGCGTCAACGGCTTGTTGGGAGCTGAAAGCAACACATGGCAGTTTAGCGATTCCCCAAACATTATAAGCTCTTCAAGACCGCGAGAAAGACAGTTCTTATTATCGCTGGATATTGAGACCGAAAACATGAGGCTACCAAAAGCGCTCCTTTGGATCAAGCCCATATTTGGAGTTGTGAAAATTCCATTTCCCGCATTGGAATGGAACTTAAATAAAGGGATGGTCTTTAACCCACTATACTTTTAATACACTACCATTTGGGCTGAAAAGCATCTACCAAATGCAGCAATCGCTCTTCATATTTATTTGCAATTATTCCAATAACATCGAACCGAACTTCCAGATCTAAATCCTTTTTCTCCACATAAGCATGAGCTGCTCGAATTAAGTGTGCCTGCTTTGATTTACTGACAAACTCATGGGGTTCGCCAAAAAAATCAGAATTGCGCGTTTTAACTTCAATAATAACAAGCTCATCATCTAATCGTGCGATGATGTCTATTTCTTCCTTACCGAATCGCCAATTACGATCTAAAATGGTATAACCATTTTTTAGAAGATGCGCATTAGCGAGCTCCTCGCCTTTTTCACCGAGTTCGTTGTGTGATGCCATTGCCGTCCAATTTATAAAATGAATAAATATGGGTTCTAGCAGTCCAACCACCGAAATTAAAGGTCGTCAAAACCCACTCTGGTTTTTCCTGCATAAAAACCGAATATAAATCAAGGGTTTGAGCTTTTATCTTATTCCTGTTTCCACATATAAAATCATATGATTCAACAGAAGTGTTAGGAATGATTTTAGAAAAAGTGACATGATCTAGCTCGTAATAGGAGTAAGGTAATCCAAAAGGATTCACAGGGTTTTCATCTAAAAAACCCACAGAAATATTTTTACTAGAATCCATTTGACTTAATTCATAGAGGAAACCAACTGCAAATTTTCTTGGGACATAGGACCAATAGATCATTATCGGAAACAGCAACATCAATCCTGCAATATGGAATCGCTTCAGCCAAACTGATTTTTGACAAGCTTGCACTAAAAGAATAAGTAAAACAGGAAGCATAGGAAATAAAAACCTCAGTTCTTTGTGTCCAATAACACTATGAGCTAACACAAATAATAGGAAAGCCCACACAATAGGATTATTGAATTTGTCCTTTAAAGACAGAACTATTGCAAAAAGAAAAATAATAGCCGGGATGAAAAGCGAACTCAAGAATGGCTTTATAATGTAAAAGTAAAAAGGAGCACTGCCGTACCTATCATCGGCAATTCCAGCTTCAATTAGGTTGGTGTTGATATAGTTCCAAGGAGAAAACATCCATTGACCATAAAAAATCCTATCACTAGCAATCAATATTCCTGCAGAAATTGCGAATCCCGTTATAAACTTGATATGGTTATTCGCTGACGAAAAAGTCAAGGCATAAAGTCCAATTATAGCGGGCAGCATTTGTACTCTAAGCATTGCCGACAATCCTAGAAAAAGTCCTGCTAAAATCGTATTAACCAAGCTTGAATGCCGAGGGTACGGAAGAAAAACAACACCAAAAAGAAAGCATATTCCAGCCGAATTCTCGGCAGAAAAGCGAACTGCCAGTCCAGGAATAAACCAAATTAATAAAGACAAAGGGCCAACAAAAGATTTGTGTAGATTATACTTCTTGAGAGCCAAAAAAAAAGCGAGAAGAAAAAAAGAGCCCGAAATGAATCGAGAAATTCTAGCTACATTAAAGCCACCAAAATCATTAAAACTAAAATCTAACAACGCAAACAACAGTGGCTGAAGTGATGGCCTCATTTGCTCTTTAAACTCCCAGGACAAGGCATCAGTTCCAATATTTCCATTAAAATAATTCGCATACTCAATAATTTGAAAATGCTCATCTGCATGAAAGTAACCATGACCTTGAAATGCTGAAATTCCGAAAATCAATATCACCACTGACCATAAGGCTCGATTCAATTTTTCAGAGTTCATACAATTTGAATAATTCAGTATCAGCCTTCAAACCATAGGGCAAAGTCACGTCACTTCCAAAACGTTTCTTAAGTACCAATATAAACTTGCAGCCTTTGGATTTCAATTGTTCGATTTCTTGAGGTTGTTGAAGTGTTTGATTGGGCAGAACCCATCCTTTTCGGTGCGCAAAATACATTGGAGTGGGTAATTCATCAGAATTGATTACAATCAAATCAGAATTAGTCATATAGGGATCAAGCATTTCATCTAAGTGCGTCAATTGCTTTCCTGATTTGATAAACTGGTCCTCCCATTTTCGAGCAACTCCTTCCACTGAAATAATCAGCAATGCCATCAACAGCAGTTTAGGTTTCAGCGCAGATAAACTAATCCCGGCAAGCAACGCCATGACGGGAATAAACGGAATGATATAATACTCATGATCGGTAAATTTATCCCCACTCTTCAGCATCAAAATAGCAAACAGAATAAAGCTGAATCCAACGATCAATTTTGCGCTGAGCGCTGACCTGATCAAAAAGAATAACCCGATAAAGGCGACTACAAAACCAGAGAATCCAGCAGCTTTGACATAGAACATGTGCAGCGTCTCTTGCCAATTGTTCAATAGGAATTGAAACGTCCAGGCTATCGTATTACCCATGAAAAAGTGTTCATAACCATATTCCCGCTGCAAATAAGGAACCCAATAAAAATACCACAGTGCCGCAATAACTCCTGTGACTCCAATTGCGCAACTCATGAAAATTCGCTTATTCCAATTTGCTTCTAGCATCAATGGCCATAAAAACGCCAGAATCATCACCGAAGGAAGCTTACTCAAAACGCCCAGCACAATAAACAAGCTTCCAATGAAATACTTCCAAAAATTCGAAGTCAAAACGAAATTCTTCCAAACCCAAATTCCGGCAAAGATTAGTGACACAGAAAATGTGTCAGGCATGATCTTTCTGCTGTAATAATAGAATAAAGAGAACAACAAGACCATGGCTGATGAGAAAGCTACTTTCTTATTGAAATAGTGTTTTAGCAAATCATAAAAGCACCAGATGCCAACGCTTGAAACAATCAAATTAATCAACCGGCCATACCAGTGTTCGTATCCAAAAATGAGTGACACCAAATAGATGAGATAGTTAAGCAAAGGGAATTCCATTCCGGTAATACCCGAAAGTTCTCCTGCCATGTCAACCCTCGGATAAAATATATTCGGATCGATCTCCAAAAAATTCCTCGCAACCATTGTCACCGTAGTTTGCCTCCAATTGTGAGCAACTTCTAGCGGAGGTTGCAATATGCTCGCCAATCGATGTAAAAACGTGACTGCAATCCAAAAACGGATACCTCCGAAGAGTTTCTCCAGCTTTTCCATTAAAAAGAAATTATTGACTGAGCAGAATTCAAGGACAACCTGACCTCTCTCCCGCAAAACACCGCTTCATTATGATCGACATGGCCGATCGGGGCATTGAAGGCAACCGGGTAATTAAAATCATTTACCGCATCCAGAATAATTTCTTCTGCTGATTTGCCAAATGGAATAGCGTTATCCTCCATTTCAGTGAATTGACCAACTATTAATCCTTTCAATTTTGAAAGATGACCGGCTCGCTTGAATTGCATCATCATCCGATCGAGATGATAAAGGTTCTCTGTTAAGTCTTCTAGAAAGAGAATTTTACCATCGTAAATCGGTTGACTCGTTGTTCCTGTTATAGAATAAAGAACACTAAGGTTTCCACCAATGATTTGACCTTCTGCCTGACCTTCTCTATTCAGCGCGTTGCCTTTCCATTCAATGCTTTTATGCTCACCAAAAAGCGCTTTTCTCAACGACTCACTACCTTCATTTTTGATACCATCCTTAAAGAAAATAGGCATCGTAGAATGCAGCGTTTCAATGTTCAAATGACGGCTAATATGACTGTGCAACACAGTCAAATCGCTAAATCCGCATAACCATTTTGGATTCTTTGAAAAGTGAGACCAATCTATGAGGTCAATAATACGTGCTGTACCATAACCACCTCGAGCAAACAAAACGGCCTTGATTTTATCATTATCAATTGACGATTGCAAATAGGATGCTCTTTGCTCATCGGTTCCAGCAAACTGCCGATCAATAGCATAAAGATAAGATCCTGAAACCACCTGTAAGCCCCATGATTCGATTTCACCAATCGCTCCATCAAGCTGACCTTGATCGATTTTTTTTGCTGTTGCTATCAGCGCAACTTTGTCTCCATTTTTCAGATAATTCGGTCTCATTCTGCGACTAAGATAATTCTACTTTTGAAGCTGTGAATTTGGATGTGATTCAATCATGAACTTCCTATTCTGAATAATATATTTCAAACATGCCAAAACGACATTTAGTTACATCAGCTCTTCCCTATGCTAACGGACCTTTGCACATAGGTCATATTGCTGGCGCCTATCTTCCAGCGGATATTTACGTGCGTTATTTGAGAAGGAAATATGGTCACGAAAACGTATTACACGTTTGCGGATCAGACGAGCATGGTGCGGCTATAAGCATGAAAGCCATCAAAGAAGAAACGACCCCGAAGGCAATTGTCGATCAATTTCACAAAATCAATAAATCTGCATTTGAAGATTTTGGAATTGATTTTGATATTTATCACAGAACTTCATCTGACCTTCATAAAGAAACATCTCAAGCATTTTTTTTAGAGCTTTATGAAAAAGGCGTGTTCAAAAAAGTGCACAGCGAACAGATGTTTGATCCAGAGGCACAGCAGTTTTTAGCGGATCGTTTTATCATAGGCACATGCCCAAACTGCAGCAGCGAAAGAGCTTATGGTGATCAATGCGAAAATTGCGGCAAAGCGCTAAGCCCGACTGAACTGATTGATCCAAAATCAACATTGAGTGGATCAGAGCCAGAACTGAGAAGCACATGGCATTTTTATCTGCCGATGGGTGATCATGGTGAGTGGATTGAAAAATTCATCAGAGATGGAAGATTAAATGGAGCGCCTCACCACGATGCCTCTAAATGGAGAAAACAAGTAGTTGGACAATGTTTGAGTTGGATCGATGGAGGTTTGGGAGATAGAGCAATGACTAGAGATCTTGAATGGGGCGTTCCTGTTCCTCTCGAAGGAGCCGAAGGAAAGGTGCTGTACGTTTGGTTAGACGCCCCTATCGGCTACATTTCTGCCACGAAGCAATGGGCTATTGATCAAGAAAATCCAGAAGCGTGGAAGAAATGGTGGCAAGATGCGGAAACTGATATGGTTCATTTTATAGGGAAAGACAACATTGTTTTTCATTGTATCATCTTCCCGATTCTTCTAAAGACACATGGCGATTACAATCTACCTGTAAACGTTCCCGCCAATGAATTTTTAAACTTAGAAGGGGATAAAATATCAACCTCACGAAATCATGCTGTTTGGTTGCACGAATACTTAGAAGACTTCCCAGGAAGAAAAGACGAGTTAAGGTATGTACTAACCTCCATAGCTCCAGAAAGCAAAGACAGTGAATTTACCTGGAAAGATTATCAAGCTCGGGTGAATAATGAATTGGTGGCCATTTTAGGCAACTTCGTGAACCGTGTAATTGTACTCACTAATAAATACTATAATGGGGTTGTACCCTTCGAGAAGCTTGATGACATAATCATTCAAGAAAGTGAACGATCGCATCAGAGTATTGAAGAGTTTTTGAGTAATTATAAATTCAGAGACGCTCTTTCAGAGGCCATGAATCTTGCTCGTTTTGGAAACAAATATTTAGCCGATCAAGAACCTTGGAAACTTCAAAAAACTGACCCTGAAGCGGTAAAGCAAATCATGTTCAATGCATTGAATATTACTGCGTTTTTAGCGGATGCTTTCGAACCCTTCTTACCAGACACATGCAAAGAAATTAGGTCGATGCTTAAAATCGACAAGGTCTTCAAAGGCTTTTTAGACGGTCATGAAATTGGCGAAGGGAAATTGCTTTTTAGTAAAGTAGAAGATTCTGACGTTGAACATCAAATTCAAAAGCTTTCAAAAGATAAACCAGTGGTTGAAGAAACTGAAGAAAACACAGCCAACACAGAATCAATGACTCGACCTTTCAAAGAGAATATCAATTTTGACGATTTCATAAAAATGGATATTCGCGTTGGCACCATTACAGCCGCTGAAAAAGTAAAAAAAGCGGATAAGTTACTGCAGCTATCGGTTGATTTAGGCAGCGAAGTGCGAACAATTGTTTCTGGGATTGCACTGCAATTTACACCAGAAGACATCATTGGAAAACAGGTTTCGGTGCTTTGTAATTTGGAGCCACGGAGACTTAAAGGTGCAGAGAGTCAAGGAATGATCTTGATGGCAGAAGATGCGTCCGGTAAGTTGAGTTTTATAGGTCCAGATTCAGACTTTGAGAATGGAGCAGAGATTCGCTAAATACTGATTTACTGACACTTAATCAAGTTCATCATCAACTAGCCATTGGTCGGACTTAACGAATCACTGCAAGGGAATAATAGCTCTTTGGGCATAAAAAGGAACATTTAGTCCGGTTAAGAACAAAGTGAGGCGTATTTTTGTTAATTCACGCGTACCTTAAATATTACAAATGGATTTTACAGCCTACCGATTCGACCGCAAAATTGACGCTGACTTTTATAAGACCCTTCGGGCTAGAGTCAATGGGTATTTTGAAACCAATAATATTTCGCGCACTGCTAATTCAACCATGGTCATTAAAACCATCACGCTAATAGCATTGTATTTAGTTCCTTACTTTTTCATCATAACTGGACTAGTTAGCGCCACTTTGCCCTTTTTGGCGTTGTGGTTAGTCATGGGTCTTGGGGCTGCAGGAATTGGATTCAGTGTTATGCACGATGCCAATCACGGTGCCTATTCTACCAACAAATATGTAAACACGGCCTTAGGTCAATTGATGAATATTCTAGGCGCTAACAGCAGCATTTGGAAGCTTCAGCACAATGTTCTTCATCACAGTTTTACAAACATCGAAGGGGCAGATGGTGACATCAATGCACCAGGATTTTTAAGATTTTCTCCTCATCAGAAGGTGAAGCCAATACATCGTTATCAACACATTTACGCTTGGTTCATGTATGGCTTCATGATCCTCCTTAAGGTTCTTTACACGGATTTCAGTCAAGCGGTTCATTTCAGGAAAACTAGATTGGTAAAGACGCGCAAAGATTTTGTGACCTTACTCATGAAGATTAGCTTTTGGAAAGTGATCTATTTCGGTGCTTTTTTAGTACTTCCTATGGTGTTACTCCCGATTTCAAATTGGCTAATTCTTCTAGGCTTTTTCTTAATGCATTACGCTGTTGGAATGGCGATGGCTGTCATCTTTCAATCGGCTCACGTAATGCCTGAAACTCAATTTCCGTTGGCTACAGAAGATGGAAATGTAGAAAACAACTGGGCTGTGCATCAGATGATAACGACAACGAATTTTGCACCGAACAACAAATTACTTTCTTGGTACGTAGGCGGTTTAAACTTCCAAGTGGAGCATCATTTATTTCCAACGATTTGTCATGTACACTATAAAGAAATTTCCAAAATAGTGAAGGAAACAGCCAATGAATTTGGGGTTCCTTACAATACAATTGGAAGCTTTAGGAAGACCATCGTTGAGCATGCTAAGATGCTCTATATGTTGGGGCATAATTCTCCGCAAGCAGCTTAATTACTTGCTTAGGAGTTATATTTACAGAACCCTCTCTTATTCAAGCTCACATTTAGTGTTGCCTCCCAAATCTGTTTTATAGTCAGTGCATTCCTGTTCTGCTTCAGTTCGCGTAGCGGCCAAAATTTCGTAGTCTTCACTTCCTTGGGTAACACCCAAAGTGCAGGTACAATTGCAGTTATAATCACTGGTATCTGCATCAAAGTGTATTGGGTGCCTTCGATAGTTCTGCCTGACACATCTAATAATTCTACGCTAGTTCCGGTTGAGCGTTTGTTCATTTCAATTGTTAGAACACCATGAGTCGGATTCGGATATGCTTTGATGTTCAAACCAAATTCAATTAATGTAGCCCCGGGCAGGATCGAACTGCCATCTAAAGTTTAGGAAACTTCTATTCTATCCATTGAACTACGGGGCCAATAAATTTTGGTAGCGCAAATATAAATGCGAGCTTGAAGATGCGGTTAATTATTATATGCTATTGACCCAAGCATCAACATCAGCGTTTTGAGCAATCGGTCATATATAGTTCACTTGACGCAGGATGATCAGGTATTCGGCACTAGCTTGTGATGAAAGGATAAGAGTCCTCTGCTAGTTCCTCCTTTCACATAATGCCTCCATTTTCAGAAGTCTTAGACTAGCTGCAGAGAAACTACTCTATGACCACACGCATAGTTTCATTGATCAATTCTCCGTTAAACCTTACCAAGTAAATTCCGGGACTTAGATTCAATTGAAAGTTTTGGGAAGTGCCTCTCATCGAGATCAATTTATCCTGGTGGACTATTTTTCCGGACAAATCATAAAGTTGCATATCTACAACTCCAGTATATCCAATAAGCTCAACATTGAAACTACCATTGTTCGGGTTTGGATATAAGCCAATACTAAAGTCATCTGTCTTCTCTACGCTGAGAGGATAAAGATTATTCCCGTTCACTTCAAACGTATCACCACCTATAACTACGGCAGGTACTCCATTCACCTCTATGAAAATCGTATCAATAGTCATCGCATCTATCGCAAAAGCGAAGTCAATCTTATGACCAAATTCCGGTTCGAAATTTTTAAGCAATCCTAACGCACCATTGTTAAACGTCCAAATCCTAAAACTACCTGCCCCTTGATTCGAATTCGCCCAATAGGACAATCCATCATTCGCCTGATCGGTAATTTCAATTCTATAACACCCTGTATCTAAACTAAGTGTATCACGATATATGGTGTTGGATTGCAGTTGAGCACCGCTTCTTGAGAAAACAACATTGTTCATTGCATCGTACAATTTCAGCTCATTTTCTGATGAAAAATTATTCGTTGTTAGATGCAGAATAATCTCACCCTCTGTCACGGGAGGAAGTTCGAAATGTGAATTAAGCGCATCATTATCCGCATATTGATCCACAGAACCATTGGGATTAGAAATAGTTGCTGTGAAAACATTTGAACCATCACCCAAATAAAAGGCACCATCTTGAAATGGAAGTGTAACCTCTTCTTGCTCAAGGAAACCCAAAGAGCCCGTCCATTCGTAATTTTTTGGTAAACCACCGGCAACTTGATAGGTAATATTTGCACTCGTCAGCACAGTTGATCCATTATTACGAATTACGATTTTAGGCGCATAACAAACGGGGTTCATTCGAGAAAAATAACCTCGATTTGAAGGAGCTATTACATCATAAACCTCAGCATCTAATGCATGAGCTGGTTCATCATATTGAATCACATGCATTGCCACAACATAATTTCCATTACCCATACCTTGATTATTATTAGGCACAGGAGTAATTCTATAGTCAAGATCATATGTACTTCCTGAAATCATATCGGTAATATCATATTCAAAGTTTTTGACTAAATCACCAGGGCACCATCCTTCGCGAGCTCCCGGCCACGTTCCTCCTTGAGGATAAACCGGGTTAAAAGCACATTGATTCGTTTGCCAGATATGCCAATCTGTAGCTAGATTATTATTTACATAAAGAGAATGGGTATTGTCTTTCCATTCGCAGCAGTGCGGGAAACTCCCTGTATTACTGTTGTGTCCATGTCCAGTGAATCGAGCAATCACCTTCTGTCTTGCCGCATTAGGATGTACATCTATTGAAATTGGTTCTAATGCGTCATCATTATCCAACGCACTGTAAGACATTGAACGAGATTGCCCCCAAGGTCTCGTTAACTCAACGACATGAGCAGGAGGTGTTCCTTGAACAAATGCAAACTTTAGATCTAGTAATTCTTGTTGGTTTCCTGATGAAATATCTACTTCTCCTCTTAATAAATGAGCGTAATCTGTTACATCATAAACCCATGTAAAGCCATCAGGACCGAGACTCAACCCTATACCATATGGCGTTATAAAGCGGCCAATTTCGTATCTATCTATTACTTCAAATGGCGGGTAATAAAATGAAAGGTCAGCATTGGTCCAAGTAGTGTTGCCAGCATAGTAGTTCGAGTCGATTGCAACGCCCATGGCATTGTAGACATAGCTGTACCCATCCGGTCGGACATATGTGCCATTGATCGCCTCGGCTGCATTTCCAACGACACCATATTCTACGATCGAAAAGAGCGGCTGATTAGCTGTATCGTTGACCGTTGTTGTAACGTAACTATCAATGTAGTCTCCTTGTGATAAGGTTAAGCGCGGCACTTTATTCGTTTTAGTTGCATTACGAAACATCTCCCATCCAGGATAAGTTTTAACTATTGGCGCTCCATGCCAAAAGCCTTCAAGGCCTGAACCTGCGGAATTCACCAAGTTATAACCATCATCAAACTTGAAGTAGATAGCCATATCAGAATAGTTCGGGTGGGCACTCGTAACATTCTTATACATCCAATTTTGAATCGTTGCTTGAGTTAATTCCTTTTTCCAAACACGGAATTCATCCATCTTTCCAAAAAATGGGTTGCCATTCATACCACTTCCAATAATCATTCGTTTTAGGACTCCTAAACCACGATTCTTATCTGTTCCTGTTTGCCACTGGGTTCCATTAAGATAAATCTTCATCTCACCCGTTGCCGTATTCTTCGTCATTGCCCAATGATTCCATTGACCCATCATATCATTTGCATTGGCAGCCTTATTGATTCGATCATAACCTGACCCATCACCCGCATCCCAATAAACACTGCTATTACTCCAAGGCAGATGACAATTCAACGCTCTAACATCGTTGATATCTGTAGCTTCAAAAATGGAGGTGTTGGCCGGTAAATTTCCTGGATCACCATAGGCCCAGAAACTGACCGTAATTTCATCTTCGAAATCGTAAGAGCTCAATGGCACTTCAATACGGTTTCTGTTTTCGCTAAAGGTCATATAACCATCATCGCCATTTACAAACCAACCCAATGAATCAATTTGAATTTCTGCCTGCACAGTTGATGATGCCCCTGCATCTGTATTTGCGAAGCTTATATCTACCAAAACGTTATTTGTTCCATCCCAAACAAACGACTCTGTTAGATTCAGCGTGTTTAACCCAATAGTAGCTAAAGTAATATTCTCTTCTAAGACCGTTGTCAATCCAGACCACTCCATTCTAGTGATAGTGTTGGGCGCGTAATTCCGCATTCGAACAGTAAAATGCTCTAGCGCTGAACCTATACCTTGAAGATTTAGTGATAGGCGATCTATAGTATCCGATGCCAAACCACTTGCGATGATATCCTCTTTTTTGATCAGATACTGGAAGCGCGAACTTTTCATATCACTTGCAATAACATCGGTTGAACTAGATGCTCCATTGCCATAATCAAATATGTTTTCGCTAATCACACTGCTAATTGAACGATTTGTTTGACTCCACTGGTAAACATCAAACATTGGAGTTGTGTGCGTTTGGATGGTCTGAAAATCGTTGCCTCCAGCTAAATATTTGCGATGGGTTGCCAAATTTGAATCAAGAACTCCTGTATGATCATATACGAATGTGTATGTTAAGTAATCCCACTCTCCACATGCAAAACCATCTTGAGTTGTAGCTTGATCACATTTAAGCGTCTTATACATTAACACCTTTCTAAACGCCTCAAGTGAGTCAGGAAACTGATAGACATTTCTACGTTTTGTGATGTCGTCAAACGTGAAAGTTTGAACAAATGTGGTGTCTTGTGCAAATAGCGATAAGGCAATTACAAATAAGAGAGAAGTGGTAAGTAGTTTTTTCATGCAACACAGATTAGGGACGTCAATGTAAAAAATTCTAAGCGACACCTTTTGAAAAAGTATCGAATTAGAACAAAAAAGGGCGACCAGATGGTCGCCCTTTGCATTGAAATAAATCTAATTCGCTTATTGGATAGAGAACTTCTTGATTACTTCTTCGTCATTTTCAAGGGTGATAATTCCCATGTAAATCCCTGAAGTAAGGTTCGCAGTATTCAACTCAATTAAATTTGAATTAATGTTTGCGCTTCTGTAAACAACACGGCCAGTAATATCAATCAATTTGATGCTGCTTATTGCATTTTCGGCATTGTTTGACTTAAAGTTAATACTAGTGCTTGCAGGGTTTGGATAAATGGCAACATTATCAAGCTCTGATGAAAGTTCAGAAACCTTTAATACTTCCCACTCTCCAATTTGTAAACCAATCATAATCCGCGGGTGAATGTAGCTTTGAATAGAATCGATGTAAATCAATGACTGAGCCTTGGCATTAGGATTGCCAGCATCTGCGCCATCAATAATGTCTTGTGCAGCACCTAATGTGGGTGGTCCAAATCCAAGTTGTGTCAAATAAGCGTGGTATCCTTGGAAATCAGAATCATTCCACCATTCCCATGGGGAGCTTTTTCCGGCAGGCATAACCAAAGAGAATAATCCTTTAGCTTCTGTGCTAATGGTAACAGGAGTTGCACCAATAATTATTGGAATATCTGTGCTTATAGTTGTCCCATATAAACTTTCTGCTCTAGCAGTCACTGGATCAAACAACTGAATGTCGTTGAAGGCATCGTTGTTTCCAAATGAATTCACTACTGGCATAAAGTCGTTTGGACCATCTGCGTCAACAACTGCCTCTCCAGTGGTAGGAACAATTACTGTTCCTGACGAAAAAGGAGCGTTCGGATCTCTTACCGCATGAATTGAGATACTTGGAGCTTCTCCACCTTCTACCCAACTCTTATCACCCAAAGCACCTCCAGCATTAATGCAAAATGCAATAGCTGCAGAGGTTCCTGGTACTGATTGGTATTGGTAAAAATTCAACAATCCACCAAGACCATTAATTTCTCCTACGTTAGCTTGATTGATAACAGGCACTCCCGTTAAATCTGGATCAAACTTTTCTAAGGTAGTTTCTTCGTATTTGTCTAAGAAGTTGGTAGCAAGAGAAACATATCCTCCTGAGCCTTGTCCGTAAAGAACAATTTTATCTCCGTCAATACCCAGCGCTGTAGCATTCGTTTTAAGAGACCTTACTACTTGCTTCACATCAGTAATAGCGCGGAAAACGCCATTCAATAACGTACGTGTTCTGTCGGATTGAAGTGTTCCTAGTGGATTCCATCCTAATCGGTAGTTTGGTGCCACAGCAACATAGCCTCTTTTTGCCCACTGACGACAAAACTCAACAGCTGCTGAGTCGTCCTTCGAACCAGTAACGCCACCATTTAAACCTTTTGGAAGGAAATTTCCTGTGTGGATGTAAATGATTGCAGGACGATCCGTTTCTGTATCTACTGATGGTGATGGCATATACACATCCATCATTCCCATTTGAAAAGGATTGATAACACCATTTGCAGGATCGTTAGCAAGTGGAGTAATTAACTTGATGATTGTGGAAGGATCTAATGAAAAAGGATTGTAATAATTGCTAGGAATGTTTGGCATTGTTCCCGCTGCAATGGCACTTAGAAGAGAATCTCTAATCTCGTTGTGCTCTGCCGTAATTTGAGTAAGATTTGCTTGGATGTATGCGTCTGAATACAACTGCTGATTCTTTAAGAAGTCAACATTTATTCCATAAACTTGATTGGATTGTGCCTTCACAATCTCAGCATCAGTGAAAATCTCATCCTGATAGCGATTTTGCGCATTTGAGCTAAAGTACGCTCCACCTATCAATACAAGTGCAAATAGGGTTTGTAATTTTCTTTTCATAATTATATATTTTGGTATAAAAATAGGATTTAATTCTTATTGTTACGCCAATCGTAAATAATTGAGATGTAAGCAAGTCTGCCAACTTGGGGTCCACCATATACTTGATACACTTTATTATTCAAAATATTAGACGCTCCAAGCTTTAACATGGAATGGATTTTTGGTAATGTATAATTGATTTGCGCATCCACTAAGTCGTAGGAGGCAATGTTTCCCGTAAACTGAGGAGAGCCTTCGAAACGGAAGCCTTCGATCCATTTGTAATTGATGCCAAAACCGAAGTGACCTGATTTAATAAAACTGATTTTAATATCTCTTCCGGTAAAACCAAGGTTGAACTTGTTTTTTGGCGTGTTAAATGCCGGAATCAAGGGGTCATCTTCTCCGCTTGTTAATTGATTGTAGCTGTAGTTACCGTTTAAGCTGTACACTCTATTGAGGTAGTAATTTAGACCAACAGATAAGCCTTGGGTGGTTACCTGACTTTTTGCGTTAGAAGCTATTCTATATACTTCCACATTTCTTGGGTTTAAAAAAGGGTCGATTTCAGTATCGATTCCAAATCGGTAGCCAATAAAATGCTGATACCAACTATAATATGCACTGGCATCCACATATAGTTTGTCGAAGAAAAATCCTCTATATCCGAATTCAATCGTTTGAACTTGTTCAGGTCGTATTGGGTCAATACTGTAATATTCAAGTGTGTCAGGGTTTTTACTATCCACAAA
>Ga0209533_1003094_pt1 | contig 14863 bp, 9 predicted proteins | sample COG_04_FD_184748 | JGI IMG/M metagenome (GOLD analysis project Ga0209533, IMG submission 184748) | Pelagic Microbial community sample from North Sea - COGITO 998_met_04 (SPAdes) (version 2) | ecosystem: Environmental > Aquatic > Marine > Neritic zone/Coastal water | place: Helgoland, sampling...
CCTTCGTATTGGTCATTCAGCACCGTAGTCAATACTGTAAGCGATGCAGCGAAGTCAGAATAAACTTCGAGGTCTTGCTCCCCGCCTATCGACAAATACTGCGCATCCATAAACACATAACTTCCTACCTGCACATCGGTCAATCCCACTGTTTCGTGATCAACGTTGTAAGTGCCCGTGCCGCCGCCGCTAAAAATTTCGGCGTTAATACCCGACGCTTTCATCAGATTAAAGGTATCGGTTGCCTGAACCATCCGTTCCAGTGTTTGCATTTTCCGTGTTTGAAAACCGACCACATGCTGAGCTGCCGCGTCATAGCAAAGCATGCCCCTAAATCGTAGCCCCGGCAGACGATCGACAATCTGCGCGAGTTGCACCGCAGGTTGACCAAATGGTGTACCTGTTCGTTTAATGCCCGGATCAACGTCAACGACCACATCGGCAATAATACCCTTTGCCACGGCCGCCTCCGACAAAAGACGCGCATTAGACTGCGAATCGGTTGCTTGAATAAACCCTGGGCACTGCTGCGCCAGATTCATCGCTCGATTGATTTTTGTCGGCGTAACATTGCCGCTAGTATTGAGTATTTGGTCGATGCCGTTACGAAACATCGCCTCGGCCTCGCTGACCTTCGCGGTACAAATGCCAACCGACCCTCTCGCCATCTGCATATGCGCAATCGTCGGGCATTTATGTGTTTTGGCATGCGGGCGACTCGTGATGCCATTGTTCGACAATGTCGTCGCCATCTTATCCAGATTACCTTCGAGGCGATCGAGATCGACACACAGCGCAGGCGTGTCCAGCTCCCATTTAGAGACGTTGACAGACATCTCTCCATTCGCGTAAAAATCCTGCATCTCTTTTGAGGTATAGCCTCGAACCGATGCAGGAACCCAAATCGCCGCGGCGCCTCCTGCCTGAAGAAACCGTCGCCTGGAGAAATTATTGTTATTCATAGGATACGCCTTTGGAGAGAATGGTATGGCTTTGGCCTAATACTACTAGAATCTGTGCGTATCCCAAGTGATTTTGTCCTGATTCGGAAGTCTTCTCTTGTTCAATAATCACTGACAATTTGACACAGGTGTAGTGCTCGGCTTTCTGCTAAAGCGGTGCTACGCTGTTAACCTCGCATTAAAAACGGTCTTGAAGCCTTACGATTATTTGCCCTGAACCCAAGGAAGCAAAAACATGAACACACCTCGATTATTCGGCAAACGACTCTCTCTCGCTGCAGCCGCGCTATTATTTGCGATGCCGGCAAGCTCTACACACGCGGCCGAGAGCGTTTTGTTTATCGGCAACAGTTTTACCTTTGGCTATGGCTCAGCCGCGCGCTATTACCGCGCGGATACCGTAACCGACCTTAACAAAGAAGGCACCGGAGGTGTTCCTGCCCTGTTCAAATCCTTCGCCGATCAGGCGGGCGTCGACTATGACGTATCGATCGAAACTTACCCAGGTGCAGGCCTCGACTTCCATCTTGCTAATCGGCTAGAGCTGATTGGCCAGCAGCCTTGGGATCATGCAGTCATGCACGGCTTTAGCACACTCGATAGAGACGCACCGGGCAACCCTGCCACACTTATCGCAACCGTTGCCGACATGGCTGAATTCCTGCGTGGACTCAATGCGGACTCCAAACTCTATCTTTCCGCGACATGGTCGCGTGCCGACATGGTCTACCCCGAAAATAAGCCTTGGCATGGCACGCCCATCGAGCAGATGGCGATAGATATTCGTGCAGGCTACGACACAGCAGCTGTGGGCGTTGGCGCTTCGGTAAACCCTGTTGGCGAGGCCTGGTCGCGCGCGATGGCAACCGGCGTTGCCGACCCGAATCCCTATGACGGCATAGCGCCAGGACAGGTCGACCTCTGGACATGGGATCACTATCACGCGAGCAGTTATGGTTATTATCTTGAGGCGTTAGTCGTCTTTGGAAACGTTACGGGCATTGACCCGCGCTCACTGGGGCGCAATGAATGTTCAGGCTATGAGTTGGGGTTTTCATCTGCAGAGACTGCTGAGCTTCAGCAAGTTGCCTATGATCAGCTCGCCGCCGAAGGCAAAGTCACCGCTGCGCCGTCCGACGAGGCAAGAGTAATTCCGCAGCGCTGCGAGGGTTAAACGCGCTGCGGCTTCACATCGTTTAGTCGCGAGCAAAATACCCAACACGGTCGCCACTGTAGGTACCAACCCAAATCTGGTCGCCCACTTGTAGCGCGGAGCTCACGCGCTGCAGTGCTGCGTCACCATCCATGCCGCCTATTCTTTTTGCTTCAAGCGATGCGGCATCAACTTCAACTACCGACCACCCATTGCCGTCGGCGTTGCCACCAGCGGTGAGCAGTTTGCCTGATTCGCCCCAGCGGATGTTGTCGAGAATAATGTCTAGCGCAACCGAATCACTCGCGACAGGCTCCTGGCTAAGATCGAATCGTACCAGCTCTCGCGTGCCTAATGCGGCCACGTAGAGATAACGATTATCATCAGACACAACAATACCGTTAGGCCCAGCCAGCTCGCTGCCTACCAGCACAGCAGGCTCACTTCCTGGGCGCCAGATGACGACACCGCCTTTGACTAGACCCGTCACAGACGCCGCGATGCCTCTCTCCCATTCCATAAACTGCGTAGTGGCAAAGCCGCCATCGGCGAGAATTGCGACGCTGTTGTGCATGATCGATTCGTCGAGCGGAACACAGCCTCGCCACGTTAGCTTCGCGTCGCCACCGGCTAAGCTTAGGTCAAAAATTTCGATGGCTTCACGCCCGCCATGGCTCGTGATGTACAAATCAAACACGTCGGCGCCGGTTTCGCGCAGAGCAAGGCCGTGAGCTGAAAAATTGGTGACATCGAATAAACCTGGACAGCTTGAATAGGAAACGCTGTCAAAATCTTGGGAGAAATTAAGGGCGCTGACTAAATCATGCCAACTGTTATCGTCGGGATCGATCAGATAGACATGCCCGTTTACCCCTTCGCTAGTCATTCCAGACGTTAGGATAAACCCACTGTCGCCGACGCTCAGCAGATCTTCGGCATTCGTCAAGCCACAGACATAGCTGATACCTGAGTCCGCGGCACAGGCATTCGACGGCTCCGCAGCGACGCTATGCGCAGACAAGAACAGACTAACGCCGAAGGCGGCTAACATATTGGAGGCAAAAAATTTCATAGTTTTCTCTCGTCATGACCATTTAAATAGCTTACGTAATGAGATTCATCTCATCGTCCCACTCGGCGGTGATATCACGGCGCGTTTGATCAACACACTTTGCCAACCACTCTGCGTCATAGCTTTTCCCATGCCTTGCTAACACTGCTTCGGGCACGCCGTCCCAGATGTTAGGTGTGTTTCCCTGATACCCTAAATCGCGAAAACCTAGCTCGGTCGTGTAATACCCAGTGAGTGTCATATTACGCATTAGCGTAAAGAAAGCGATGCCCGGCTGAAGCGCATCGTCCTGTACATCCGGATAAGCGATCTCGTCGCAGATTGCCAACTGCTGCTCTTCAATATCGATGAACCTTGCGCCAAAGTTTTCTAGGGCATAGCTATCGAGCCACGCGATGCCATCACGTAGCGGCCGTTTATACTGTGCTCGGTCTTTCGCCATGAACTCAACGAAATCGGGAAGCCCCGCAGCGAGCGCGCCGCCGTTTTGATGATTAGATGGCAGGATGATGTCGCATAGCACGGCGAGGGTAAGCAGTTCATGTTCGCGAAAAAAAGTCTCTGCAAAAAGTTCGGCGTCGCGCTGTTTTTCAGCGTCGGTTCGTGCGTAGGAATAGTGCGTTGGCAGCGATGTCCACGACACCGCCCGCGACGTTGCACTGGGGGCGCAGCCAGAGCTCGCTAGCAGGGAGCCCGCAAGAGGGGCGAGCATGAGCGCTTTAAGTACGTCTCGTCTATTTATCGCAACGCTGTTGCTGATCGGTTTAGTCATCGCTCGCACCCTAAATATTTTGCTGTTTCATCTGCTCGATAATGTAGTCCGACGCGCGCCACGATAGCGCGAGAATCGTCCACGTAGGATTTTTATCGGCTTGGGAGACAAAAGTACCCGCATCGACAACGAACACATTGCTTGCGTCGTGCAGCTGGCCGAATTGATTCGTCACCGAAGTTTTCGGGTCTAGGCCCATTCTGGTTGTGCCCACCTCGTGAATAATTTCACCCGGCTTTGCAAGACCGTATTTACGATTGGCACCCGGTTTCTCGCCCAGCAAAATACCGCCAGACGCCTCGAGCAACGCCTCCATTGATTCTTGCATGTGCTTTGCCTGATCGATCTCGTAATCGGTCCATTGGTAGTTAAAGCGCAGAACAGGAATGCCCCACTCATCGACCACCTCAGGATCTAGCTCACAGTAGTTATCAAACTGCGGTACGCTTTCACCCCGACACGCGATACTGAGCCGCGCACCATAGAAGCGCCGAATATCATCCCGCAGTCCATTACCATAGCCGCCGACCCGTTCGCCCAAATAGTCATTGTATTGATTAGCCGCGAAACCAAACCCGTATGACGGCATGCCCATGCCACCGCCTATCTCCAGATGATAGCCGCGTGGAAAATCTAACGTAGAATTTTCGAGCCACCACGGGGTGTAGACATGCATACCACCCACGCCGTCTTCGTTATAAATATCTCGGTCCATCAGCTCGGGCAAAAAGGCCGCGCGGCTTGCACCGGTAGAGTCATGAAGATAACGTCCTACGTGACCACTGCTATTACCCAGGCCTCTTTCATGATGATCACTTTTCGAATTGAGCAAAATGCGCGCGCTGCTGCAGGCCGAAGCCGCTAAGATGACGATGCGTCCCTTAAGCTGATATTCCTTTTTGTCTGCTTTGTTAATGTACGACACGCCAGTTGCCTTGCCGCTTTCATCGGTCGTCACCTCGCGCACCATAGAGTTGGTGTAGAGATCGACCTGCCCGCCTTTCAGTGCGGGGTAAATAAGCGCAGTGCTCGAGGAGAAGTCTGCGTGAATCGAACACGCACGGCTGCACTGGCCACAGTAATAACAAACCCCTCGCTCATCGTTAATGCGTTTTGTGAGCATAGACTTGCGCGCGGGATAAACCGGCACATTGAGTTTGCGAGCGCCGTCGATATAGAAAAGTTCGTGCAGACGAGGCTTAGGCGCGGGGAGAAAAAATCCATCGGGGTCGTTATACAGGCCTTCGTTACTGCCAAAAACACCAATCAATTTATCTACTTTATCGTAGTAAGGCTTCACGTCTTCGTAGCCAATTGGCCAGTTGTCACCGAGGCCGTCTACGTCTTTACGCTTAAAGTCGAGCGGGCCGAAGCGCAGGGATATGCGCCCCCAATGGTTTGTGCGTCCGCCTAACATCCGCCCACGCCACCACATAAACTCGGTGTCGCCCCTTTGAGTGTAGGGCTCTCCATCGAGGTCCCAACCGCCTATACAGGCGTTGTAGTCGCCAAAGGGCCTGCGCCGCGTGCTTGCCCCACGACGCGGCGATTCCCATGGATTTCGCAACTGCGTGCGGTTTTCATCCGCTGCGGGATCGTAGTAACCACCGGCCTCCACCAAGGCGACTTTCAGGCCTGCATTCGCTAATTGATAGGTCGCCATGCCGCCACCGGCGCCCGAGCCAACAATAATAATGTCGTATTCTTGTTCAGCCATTCGATGCTTAGTCCTTATTCTGTGCTCCACTAAAGAGTAGAATAAACCGTCTAAAAGAGACACCGAATTCTTAGAAAAACACGCAATCTGTCAAAAGCCCTTTTAGCCACTTACCGTGGCATTTCTTCGCGATCTGCCTCATCAATTCCGCTTTCAACCCGTGGGTCCAAAGTGATAGCGCCCTGAGCGCCAACAGTGGTCGCCATTTCGAATTCTGTGAAATGCTCTCTCGCAGACCCTCGTACTTTGGTTAGTATAAATATTGCCGATCCACCTAGCATAAGTATTAGCCCATTAACTGCGAGGATAAATTCTACTAATCTGTTGTCAAGGAGCACGATTAGATGAATAGGATTAGGATCTAATTCGAGTTGCAGAAAAAAGTCAAACTCTCTTGGCGATTAAACATCTATGATTCCCTGTAAAACTTCTACCATTTATTACTCATAGCTAATCTATATTTATTATATCTAATCGATATCTGGGTAGTAATTGTCAGACCACTGTTCATTAGTACATTCTTCATGTGGCTGCATTGCCAAGCCGTTTCCATTACTGCTGTATTCTTCTGCGTAGTATACGCTTATAACAACAGGCACATAGCCTACTTCATAGCCTGCCGGCGACACCACTAATTGACCTGAATCGACTTTTGCTAAGTGCGGATCTTTGTTGTCAGGGTTGCTAGACTTCCGGTAATTAATAAATACGGGATTTTTTGGGTCTACTCTCGAGTTTTCATTTATTTTCATATGAATCTTCTCTATATGAGATTGCAACAGTTCTAAGTATGCGTCCGTGTATGTTTCAGGATGATTTTGCCTCGCAGTTTTTAGAGCAGGTTGATCAATAAACCTAAACCATACATAAGTTGCAGTTGATCCATTTTGCAGTTTAACTGCATAGCGTTTCTTTCCCGTCACATCCCAGTTTTTAAAATCCGGATTGGTGGTGTCTCTCTCTCTATAGCTAAAGAAACGATGATCTACACGTGGAACTCTCACGAAATCGTCAGGCGCATCTATTAGTTCTGTTTGATAAAGATTAGGGCGATTCTTATATTCGTCAGACGCATCGTCTTCGACGACCCATTTGTCGTTTAGCTTTCGCACATAAATATAACCATTTTGACTCTCATTAAATATTCTGAGTTCTGGAGTAGAGTTATCCCACTCAACATAACCTAGAGCTCCTTCGTAGCCTATTTCATAATTCGGTTCAATATGCCAATAATGATCCTCGCCATTAATTTGTTCTTTTATTCGCAACTGATTATGAGTGCTCTCATTAACACGAAAGAAATCTTTTTCAGTCGCTGGAATTACGGTCCCCGATGATTTCCCTCCAATCAAAGATAATGAATAGCTCTCAATATCACTTTGAGAAATACTTTGGGGGTGAGCAATAAGATATTCACGGTCCTTGGAATTTGGCAGTTTTGCAGCAGGGACGAAATAGGTGTCCTCACTGAGCTTCAGTGCACTCAGTCCTATTCTTTCGTTTCCGTTTCCCCAGTTTTGGCTCGATCCTTTCGTAGCGAATGTGCCAAACCGGTCGCCATATCTCGCCTTGTTCTCGGCATAATTCCCGTTCGACACTTTTTCTGGATCTACCCAGTTCCAGTGTTCAGGCATATAACCGTTGACCGGGCCTTGATAACTTGAGGTTTCTATAAAGCTCATCCAGAATTTAAAATCACGCGGATGATTAAGATCAAGATAAGTCCACCCGGAACCTACCCAAATTCCATTGTCTTTTGTAAAAGGGGCTTGGTTTTTATCAAAAGCGATATTGACTCCTGGGACGCTTAAGATGGCGTTCGAAATTTGAGTCATCGTAAGCCACCTATCCCCAATGAACCTCTCATAAAGCCCACTTCCCATTTGAACGTCATTGCACTCATGATAGGTGTCACCGACGCCTGCTAAGTGTAAAGTTGGATAATAGTGCGGCCCTGCAGTTTTAGGGTTTACCCAAAGGCCGCCTTCGATAGAGTTATTCCCAGTTGAGCTGAGCCAAGAACCAAATACGCCAAATTGTTGGCCATATTCGAGTCCATATTTAAATGCCCGATAGACCCTGTTGAAGATTAGCTTGCCTGCGCCCGGTTCGTCGGTGGGATGATGCGCCAGTCCTTCTAATTGTCCAAGCATTTGAACTGTCGGATTAAAAGTTTTAAATTCGACTGCAGGTTCTTCAAGAAAACTTGGGATTGTAGTGCCGAAAAAGTCACTAATTCCATCTTTTTTAACCAATTTAATAGAGTCTGCGTTTACTCTAAAAGTGTACGTCGCCGAATCAACAAGATCTAATTGCAGAGAGTACGCAACATCATCCACCATTAGTCGCGGGACCACGATCGAGCTTCCATTGAACACTGCGTCGACTGTGGCATCTTCAGTCACTGTGCTCGTAATATTAACAATGGTTAGTTGATCTAATTGAAAGTCCATATTTACTTTGTCAATCAGAGATAAATCGACTGAATACGCGTCCTGGCTAACTCCTAAATTCGAAATAGTCAGCGTTGTGCCATCGAATTCTGCTATTCCTTGTGCAACGCTCGAAAGTCCGCATAGCGACAATGCTAGCAATGAGCCTCGCAGAGGAGTCAATTTCAAATTTCTCAAGTTTCTCTCCAAATAGTTTTTATAACGCTACTGATGATTATACCCAAAGGATGAAGGACTCAGGTAGTCTGCGTAATTAGATGCCTCTCCTTGTCTTGTTCAGCAGGAGAGGGCCACTAAAGAATTGCAAGTTTGTGGTAACTATGGTTCCCTATTTTTGAAGTTCAATTACGCAAATGAGCCATATAACTTAATTTTTTTAGTCAAGGGGAAGCCATTGAAACCTCAAATTTCAATCGCGGTCGAAGAAGACCGATCATCAGCGATCAGCACAATATTACTTGGATTTTCTTCTGACCCGTTCGTGCGCTGGCTTTGCCCTCATGGCCCAACGTATCTGAAGTTTCATGCAGCATTCAACGCGTTTGGCGGAGGCGCAATAGACAGTGGATCCGCTTTTATTGCAGAGGGCAACCGGGGAGCCGCTTTGTGGCTTCCACCCACTGTCGAGCCCGACAGCGAAACTTTTATTGGAGAAGTGGAAAAATTTGTGGTGGAGGAGCGGCAAGAAGTACTGTTTCGTATTCTTGAGGCATTCGAAGAATACCACCCGGACGAATCATGCTGGTATTTGCCGTTAATCGCAGTAGACCCTGCACATCAAGGCAGTGGCATCGGCTCAGAACTGATGAAGGCCGCTATGAGTCGGATCGATGAGGATGGCCTACCTAGTTACTTAGAATCTTCCAACCCTCGGAATATTTCGCTATATGAACGCTATGGATACGAAGTCATGGGCCAAATTAAGATAGGCGATGCTCCTACTATCCACCCGATGTATCGACCGGCTCGCTGACCTTCTTTTTAGCAGCCCCATAAGGAAAATAAGATGGCTCTTTCCCAGCGACACACCCTATTACTCCTTCGCACGTCACTTTTTGTCGTTTATGCCCAATTTATGGTCTTATCCAGCGCCTATGCCCAACCGTTGCCTGGCACTGAAAATGGCGAATGGCGTTATCTAGGCGGCGATGCCGGCAACACCCGCTTCTCTGCTCTAAATCAGATCAACGAATCCAATTTTGCCGAACTCGAGCAGGCGTGGATTTGGCGAAGCGATAATTTTGGGCCCAACCTCGACTATTTTTCCCGAGCAACGCCCATTTACGTCAATAAAACGCTATATACAGTCGCCACACCGCGGCGGCAGGTCGTCGCGATAGATCCACGAACCGGCGAGAATCTGTGGACATTCAGAGAGCCCGAAACTATCCGACATCAGCGTTCGCCTCGACAGGCTTATGGCAAAGGCGTCGCCTATGCTGAGGTCGACGGGCGCGGCGTCATCTACATCACCACGCCCGGATTCTTTCTGTGGGCGCTCGATGCCGAAACAGGGCTTCCGCTCGAAAATTGGGGCAACGCATTTCCGGTCGGTGGCTACCCTAAAACGGGTGTAATCGATCTCGTTCCGCAATTAGTTAAAGATTGGCAACCGTGGCAAGACTATCTCGTGAGCGGCGGCGCCTATGACGCAGACTACGGCATTCCTCGCGAACTAGGCATGATTACCGCCTCTGCCCCGCCGATTGTCGTTAACGGCGTCGTTGTCGTGCTTGTGGGGCATCAGCCAAGCTATGGGCAGACGCGTATCGAGAACGTCCCAGGAGATATTATGGGGTTCGACGCCGCAACCGGCGAGTTTCTGTGGAAATTCCATTCAATACCAAGACCCGGCGAAATCGGTCACGAGACATGGCTTAACGACGCATGGAAATTCTCGGGAGACATTTCAACATGGGCGCCAGCATCGGCTGATCCTGAACTTGGCCTTGTTTATTTGGTAACCAATGCCTCTACCGTTCAGTCTTATGCGGGCCACAGACCCGGCGACAATTTATTCGGTGGCAGTGTACTCGCGCTTGATGTCAAAACAGGCGAACGCCGGTGGCATTTCCAGATTCATCACAGCGACCAGTGGAATTACGACCTGCCCACGCCGCCAATGCTAATGGATCTCACGGTTGATGGTCAGCGCATTCCTGCGCTTATTCAAAATACCAAACAGGGTCTCGTCTTTGCCTTTAACCGCGAAACAGGCGAGCCAATTTGGCCTATCGAAGAGCGTCCGGTCATGCAAACTGAGGTGCCGGGTAATTGGACAGCTGCAACACAGCCCTTCCCTACGTGGCCAGAACCTGTTGATCCGATTGTCACTAACGGCCTCACCGAAGAGTTTGTCATCGACTACACGCCCGGACTCAAAGAGCAGGCGATGATGATTCTCAATGGCTATCGTGTCGGCGGGCTCTATGTCCCGCCATTGCCGCGCGACCATACCAATGAGTTCATTAATAACATTGGCTGCCTTGGTGCCGGCAATGTGATCCCCCATCCTCCGGTTGGCGATCCGAGCACCGGCATGATGTTTAACTCGCACAGCCGCTCATGCTTCGCGCCCGGATTTATGATTCCGACCAACGGCATCGATCGCGATAACCCCAACTACCCCAAGCCAGGAGACGGTGGCGTGACGCCAAACAGCACCCCAACGACAGGACGCACAGTAGCCGCGTGGCGCCCCGGTGGTGGTGGCGGACTGCCAACCATCGATGGCTTGAGAATCTATAAGCCCATGGACAGCCAGCTCACCGCCTACAATATGAATTCGGGCGCAAAAGCATGGTCGTTGCCCGTGGGTCCAACGCCCGATGAAATAAAGAACCATCCAATGCTCGCAGGTGTCGATGTGCCAGAAACCGGCGGTCTTGGCTGGTCAATTCAGATGGTTACCGGTGATTTACTGGTGCAGGCGCGTGCGATGAGCGAAGGCGGCGTCCAGTTCGCACCCGACGAGGACCCGCTCACGCTCAATGCCCGCAATAAGTTTACGGGCGAAATCGTAGCGAGTGTGCCGCTACCAGCGCCGGCACAATATGGAATGATGACCTATAGCCACGCCGGCAAGCAGTACATTGTCGTGCAGATCGGAAGCTCCCGCACCGATATGCCCGGCGCGCTGGTCGCCTATCGATTGCCCTAAAAAGTCAGTTCACCAAGAATAAAAAAAGGCGGAAGAACCCAAGTTCTCCCGCCTTTTTTATTTTATCTATTCAGATTTGAAGGCTTAGTGACCTCCGCCACCGCCATCAGACTTCGCACCAGGCAAGGCCATCGCAGTGAGCTTGGCGCCTGTTTGCAAGATGATGTACTGGTGGCCATCGTGCATCCACGAGCTCATGCCATAGCGGCTGCGTGCAGGCACTTCGACGCGGTCAAGCTCATTGCCTGTCTTCTTATCGATCGCGTAGAGCAGCGCTGTAGAGCCGTCGTGATCGAGATCAGAGTAAATAAGCAGATTCTTGGTTGTCACCATGGGCACTTGGTTGCCCGTGCCTGTGTCACCAATGTCAATACCCTCGAGTGCTGGGCTGTTGCGGATTCGGTCAGGGGTTTCACCCGTTGGAATCTGGAATGCTATCTCGCCCGTGTTCATGTCATATGCCGTAATTGTGCTGTAAGGCGGCTTGAAATAGGGGATGCCAGACTTAAGACGAGGCGGACGGCCTGAACGGTCATTCGCGTAGAGGGCGAAAGTCGACCCAGTAGGCTCGGCTATGCGTGCGTCTGCCTCTTCACCTGGAATCACTCGCTGCCAGCTGCACGCGCGTGCAGAAGACACGTAGAGGAAACCCGACGTAGGATCAGCTACCGGTGGAGCAGTAATGTTGGCACCGCCCCCATCTCCCGGGCACATCGCCGACGAGATCTTACCCGCTGGGTCTGTGTCATGAATTGGTGGGTTAAACAGTGGCCCCATATCGTAATTAGCCATCACCTCGAGCGCCTCTTGACGCAGTTCGGGCGTAAAGTCGATCAGGTCGTCTTCCGAAATACCTTGCATCTCGAATGGCGGTGGCTTGGTGGGGAATGGCTGCGTAGTCGCAAGCTTCTCACCGGGAATATTAGATGCAGGCACCGCGCGGTCTTCCATTTCCCACAGAGGCTCGCCAGTGAGACGGTCGAATGCGTAAACGAATCCTTGCTTGGTTACCTGTGAGACAGAAGATACTTTGCCGCGACCCGGAATATCGAGGTCGAGCTGGATGGGCGCAGCCGGATTATCGTAGTTCCACACATCATGCTTCACCGTTTGGAAATGCCATCTGCGCTCACCGGTCTCGGTGTCGAGCGCAATCAGACTAGTACCAAACAGGCCGTCGCCCGGACGGAAACCGCCGTAATAGTCGATCGTAGGTGGGTTCGTTGGAATATAGACAATGTTATTTTCTGGATCGGCCGTGAGAGGCGCCCATGAAGAAACATCTCCGGTCCATTTCCACGCGTCGTTTTCCCATGTTTCGTGGCCATATTCGCCCGGCTTAGGAATAACGTTGAACTTCCACTTAAACTCACCCGTAGTCTTGTCATAGGCAAGAATATCACCGGGAATATTCTCAACTCGCGCTTGCAAATAACCCTGCTCGGCTGAGTTGCCAACTATGATCGTGTCGTTCACGACAATCGGCGGCGAAGACGTAGTGATGTAGCCTGTCTCGAGCGGAATGCCTTCATAAGGGTCATAGAGATGGCCCAAATCGGCGAGCATGTCGACCACACCAGTCTCAGGGAAGCCGTCGACAGGCACTTGCCCACCAAAGCCCTCAAGCGGCGCGCCGGTCTCGGCATCTAGTGCAACGAGGAAGAATCCGGGGGTCGCGATATAGACCACGCCTTTGCCGTTAATGCGCGAATAGCCAATGCCTTTGCCATACGAGGCGCGCATGGAGTATTCCCAGCGCCGTGTGTTGGGCAGGCGATACGACCAGAGAGTCTCTCCACTCTTTGGATCGATTGCGACCACATGGCGCCGTGCGCCAGAAACAGTAAACAGCTTACCGTCGACATAAGTAGGCGTCGAACGCCCTGAACGACCGCCGAAGCTTGCGCCGTCCCATTCCCACACCACTTCCAGTTCATGGAAGTTTTCAGCAGAAATCTCTTCGGCAGGCGTGAAACGCGTGTGGGCATAGTCGCCACCGAGCGTAAACCACTCCGCCGTGTCTTCGGTTACTTTGTTCTGGCTCAGGCCGACGCTAGGCGCAAGCCCGACGATAGCAGCCAGGCTACTAAGACACGCGAGTCTTTTTAGCAGCGAAACCTGTGTTGATGCAGAACGTGCTTTCATTATTATTGCCTCTAAGGGGTCACGTTTAAGAAGCCTTACAATAAAAGGGGAAGAGCAAAAACACAAGATCAAAAAAGGGGTCTGACCCCTTTTACCCTAAGGCAGCATAATACTTGCGATTCGGTCCCCCGATGCGCTTCCAAGGTAAAGCCTACCAGCGTGAGGCAGTGCCACTGTGGCATAACCCATCGGAGCTCCTTTATGATGAAACACAACTTCGGAGCTCATGTCCGCTGAATTAGCTTTCACCACCTGAAATTCGAGCAAGCAAGGCCCCGCGTGACCATCTTCGCACCGCTCGTTCACTGGGTCGTTAAGATGTGAAGCAATCCAGAGTGCGCCGTTGGCATCGATTACCACATTGTCGGGGCTGCGAACCGCCACTTCCCCCTCGACAACGCCGGTTTGACGATCGATCTTGATAGTCTTGTTCGCCATGTAGATGTTAACGAAAAGCTTAGTGTTGTCTTCGCTAACCGTGATGCCATTCGGCATCATCTCATCGGAGTTTGGTAGCTTGGTAAACCCGCTTGCCTCCTGCCACTCCCACACCCAGCCAATCTTTTCGCCAGCGGTTAGCTGAGCAACAACTGTGTCGAAGGGCGTGCTCTTATTCCACATATGCGTCACGAAAAATCCGCCATCGTGCAGTCCGGCGACGTCGTTCATATAGGCATCGTTACCAGGCTGCGCACAACCTCGCCAAGCTAGCGTTGAATCTGCGCCGGCTGCCGTTAGTTCGAAAAATTCTATCTGCTCGTCACCATGGTTAACAACAAGCAGCTGCAGACGCCCATCGGCTCTGGTGATTAGATCGATGCCATGTGGACTAAATTTAGCCACCTCCGGCGGCTGACACGTTACGTCACCCCACCGCGGCTCCGTTGGCTCCCAGTTAATCGCTATAGGCATGCGCTCTCCCTGAGCAATATCTAGCATAGAAAGTGTATTAGGGAGGTCGGACATGAACGCACCCATCTCACTTACCAGTAGAAAATCACCCCCAGGAATCACGGCGAGGTCTTCGGGATTTTCAAACCCACAGAACGAAGAAATCCCTGCGAGCTCATCGCATGAAATCTCACCCGACGCAGCGCTGCTTCCAGGCATCGAACCCTCTGCTGTTTGCTGTTCAGCGGGACTGGAAGGACCGCAACCGGCAAGCACAAAAGCCGCGGCAGCGAACGAGAAAGAAAGAAGGGTTTTAGTCATAGCAGACCTCAGAATTTTGTTATTATTTTAGTCGAGAATAGTACAACTGACCTCACTTGCCTACTTCGCATGCTATTCACAGCGCGTCTAAAAAAAACACCACCTCGGCAGCGGTCCTCTGCGGATCTTCCTCCATGGGTATATGACCTAAATCATCGAAGATTACTGTCCTGACATTGGGTAGCGCCGCCTCGAATGCAGCCGCCGCCGACACAGG
>Ga0209533_1003098_pt1 | contig 14849 bp, 12 predicted proteins | sample COG_04_FD_184748 | JGI IMG/M metagenome (GOLD analysis project Ga0209533, IMG submission 184748) | Pelagic Microbial community sample from North Sea - COGITO 998_met_04 (SPAdes) (version 2) | ecosystem: Environmental > Aquatic > Marine > Neritic zone/Coastal water | place: Helgoland, sampling...
TGAGTTATGAGTTAAAAGTATTAAGTAGAGAGTATGAAGTATTAAGAAAATAGAAAAGAGAGTATAGAGAAGAGACTGTTAAGTTATGAGTTATGAGTTAAAAGTATTAAGTAGAGAGTATGAAGTATTAAGAAAATAGAAAAGAGAGTATAGAGAAGAGACTGTTAAGTTATGAGTTATGAGTTAAAAGTATTAAGTAGAGAGTATGAAGTAATAAGACTTAAGACGAATGTCAAATTTCGGCAGTCCAGCCCTATACGTCACATGCGTTTCCCTTACCAAAAGTAAGGGAATAAATGACTCAAAATCAGGAGTTTGAAACACTAAAAAACCCGTTCCTTACACCATTTGTCCGTTTATTACGTCAATTAGCCGTTTGTTACATTGAGCTTTTGTGTTATGGAATTAAATCCTTTATTAGACTTGAATTTTGTAAGGTAAATTCATTTCATATAAAAAAGTCTGTCCACTCTTTGGATGGGCTTTTTTTGTGGACTTTTTGTAATGACATCACCGATTTAAGTATCTGAGGTCCCTTTTGCCTTAGGTCTTGATTCTTGGATCTTTTTTCTCTTCTCTATTTTCTATTTTTCATTTGTCACTTGTCACTTGTCTAGCTTTAGCATGAAGCTTTAGCGTGGCGTTCACTTTTAATTTATCACTCTTTTTCCAAAATTTTTGGCAGTCCAGCCCTATACGTCACATGCGTTTCCCTTACCAAAAGTAAGGGAATAAAAGACTCAAAATCAGGAGTTTGAAACACTAAAAAACCCGTTCCTTACACCATTTGTCCGTTTATTACGTCAATTAGCCGTTTGTTACATTGAGCTTTTGCGTTATGGAATTAAATCCTTTATTAGACTTGAATTTATAAGGCAAATTCATTTCATATAAAAAAGTCTGTCCACTCTTTGGATGGGCTTTTTTTGTGGACTTTTTGTAATGACATCATCGATTTAAGTATCTGAGGTTCCTTTTGCCTTAGGCCTTGATTCTTGGATCTTTTTTCTCTTCTCTATTTTCTATTTTTCATTTATCACTTGTCACTCTGCCTCACATTCCCGTTCCTTACATGAATCAGCACCTAGGTTACGTCAATGGGTCGTTTGTTACATCATGCTTTTTTATAATGATGATATTAAGTTACTTTGTTTAAGCAAATACCGATAACTATAAATAGATTTAATGGGGTTATCTTATATTATTTTACAAATTCACAAAGGTGTTACGGAAGTCAATATCTCAAGAATGTTAGAATTATAATAGGTTAAAGTTAAAAGTATTTGTATAAAATTTAAACAGTTTTAGGTTTAATATTTTAGAGTGAAGCCATACGTTTGAGGTGTTTATTTTAGGCACCTCAATGCATGGTGATTTCGGATTCTTGAGCTGTGATAAATCTTCTTTGTTTGTAATCTTGCTTACCAATTTCAAAATTATTTTTTCAACTAACAAATAGCAAACCACAATATGCTGTACGGTGCCTTCGCGTAATGACGAGTTTCAAAGAGTATTCAGTAGAGGGTACGAAGTAGAGAGTACAGGGAATTAAGTACAAAGTATTAAGAAAAAAGAGTATAATCTATATTCTTTTTTTCTTTAGTCTTACGTCTTGACACTTGGCTCTTGATTCTTTTTCTATAGTCTTAAATTTTGTTGTGACTTTTGGTTGTACTACCTTTAGCATTCATTATTCAAAATGCTTTTATGGCGGGATCTAATATTACCTTAAAACAATTATCATCTATCTTAGGGGTGTCTATTTCAACCATTTCTAAAGCGTTGAATGACAGCCATGAGATCAGTGATGTGACTAAAAAACGCATTGTTGAGATGGCGAAGTTGCACAACTACCAGCCAAATAAAATTGCAGTGGGTTTGAAGTCCGGAAAAACCAATACCATTGCGGTAGTGATTCCGAGTGTTCAAAACAGTTTTTTTGCACGGGCTTTGTATGGCATTGAAAGTTTGATTTCGGAAACGAATTTTAATATAATAGTGTGTCTCACCAAAGAATCACATGCCAAGGAAGTGGAGACATTTAATATGTTGTCCAATGGTGTGGTAGATGGTTTTATAGTAGCGGTTTGTGAAGAAACACAGAGTTTACAAAATTATGATCATTTTACGAATGTGATGGAAAATGGCAAATCGGTTGTGATGTTTGACCGTGTGATTGATTCTGTGAACTGTGGAAAAGTGACCACCAATGATTTTACTGCCTTGTCTGAAGCCACTCAAAAACTGATAAGCTCAGATCGAAAAAATATTGTTTTATTATCTACCATTCATAAGTTGAATGTAGGGAAACAACGTACCCAGGGGTATTTGAAAGCAATGAATACTGCCGGTTTTTCGCCTACTATTTTGGAGTCGGACGAACAGCAGGCAGGTGCCGTGATGGCCGATTATTTAAAAGCCCATCCGGTTGATGCGATTATTGCCTTGGATACCGATGCGTCTTTGGCGGCCTTAAAAGCGGTGAAGATTTCTGGAAAACAGATTCCAAAGGACGTGGCGGTTATTGGTTATGTCAGTGAACGGATGGCGCACAACCTTACGCCAGAATTAACGACGATCAATCAACACAGTTATACGATTGGGAATGCAGCAGCACGCATGATTGTGGAGTCCATCCGATCTAAATCTAAGGAGATTCAGCAAGTAGTGATCAGTTCTACTTTGTCGGTACGCGATTCGTCTTAAAAAACAGGATATTTTATTTTTCAGTTTCTAATGCCATTTCTTCGGGAGTAACTTCAATTACTTTTCCATTCTGGGAAATTACTATGGGCGTTTTTTTAAACTTCTTAAATTCAATCATTTTTGTATGCGCAATCTTCAACCCTTTAGTAACTTTTGCCTCTAAGTCAGATAATTCTTTTTTAATTGTCATGATGTGTTGTTTTGTTACTCTGATTGTGTTCTTAGTTGTTGTAAATATAAAAAATCTATATTTCGTTAGCAAATGCACTTTAGAGACGAAGTAGAAATTGATAAATTCATTCTAAAAAAACTTTTTGTTTTCGAGTATTCTATGATTACAAAAATTGTTATTTATACGAGGGCTTTACTTCTCACAAAATCCTATATTTGATACAATAAAACATAGACTATCTTTATCTTATGGAAAGATAATAACTTAAGAACAATAAACTTATGCAATCAGAAATTATCATTTATCAAACTGAAGATGGGCAAACTAAAATACAAACACGTCTAGAAAATGAAATGGTGTGGCTTAGCATAGAACAAATGAGTGAACTATTTCAAAAATCACGCTCTACCATTAATGAGCATATTTTAAACATTTTTAAAGAAGGAGAACTTGAAAAAGAAGCTTCAATGAGAAAAATCGGAATTTCCGATTTTTCTACCAAACCAACCAATATATACAACCTTGATGTGATTATTTCAGTAGGCTATCGTGTAAAATCTCACAGGGGAGTACAGTTTCGTAAATGGGCAACCGCACGACTTAAAGAATATATCATCAAAGGTTTTACAATGAATGATGACCTATTAAAAGAAGCAGGAGGAGGTAATTATTTTGATGAGTTACTAGAACGAATCAGAGATATTTGCTCATCTGAAAAAGTATTTTGGCGTAAGGTATTAGATATCTATGCAACCAGTATTGACTACGATTCACAAGTAGAAGAGTCAAAATTATTTTTTAAGACCATCCAAAACAAAATGCACTGGGCAGCTCATGGAAATACGGCATCCGAAATCATTTATAAACGAGTTAGTGCCAATGCCAAGCAACTAGGATTAACCAATTTCAAAGGAGAAAAACCAACTAAAAAGGAAACAGAAATTGCAAAAAACTATCTTAATAATGAAGAACTCGATGTGTTAAATCGTATTGTTACAGCATATCTTGAAATCGCTGAGTTACAAGCTTTGAATCGCAAGCCTATGTATATGCACGATTGGATTGTACGTCTTGATGATTTTTTAAAAATGACAGGAAATAAGGTGCTTGATAATGCAGGGAGTATTAGTCCTAAAAAAGCCATTGATAAAGCACATGACGAATATGAAAAATTTAAACAAAAAACTAAAGAAGTTTTAAGTAAGGTAGAGGAAGATTTTATCAAACAAATAGATGCTACAACAAAACAGTTAAAGAAAAAATAAACTTTCTTTTGTATAAGGATCGTTTAATGAAGTGCTTTAAAGAGAATACTAAATATTTTCACCCTATAGTAACTTTAGTTTCTAAGTCAGATAATTTTTTTTAATTGTCATGATATGTTGTTTTGTTACTCTGATTGTGTTCTGATGTGTTATAAAATTAGAAAGAGAGCCCCAGTGGAACTCTCTTTTTCTTATCAGAAGTGAACTTTCTTACTGTTTGTTTCCCAACATTAGAACTTCATTCACCACCACTTCTGTGATGTAACGTTTTTCACCTTCTTTGGTTTCATAGCTTCGAGTTGTTAATTTGCCTTCAACCGCAATTTCTTTGCCTTTGGTGACATAGTTTTCAATGATTTCAGCAGTTTTGTTCCAGGCAACTAGGTTGTGCCAATCTGTTTTGGTTTGTTTTTGACCATCGGCATCTTTGTAATACTCGTTTGTTGCTAATGAAAATTTTGCTAATTTTTTTCCACTGTCTAAAGTGATGATTTCTGGGTCATTTCCCAGGTTTCCAATTAACTGTACTTTGTTTCTGAGTGTGTTCATGATAAATAATTTTAAGGTTATAACAGTTTTACTATCGAACGATTCGACACTGCAAAGATGTGATACTGTCCAAATGTTAGTCGGTAATTACCTACTTAATTTCGTTTGTAATTACTTGTAGTCGTTTGTAATTGAATAAATTTTTAGTATATTTCGAGTCTGTAATTAGAACTTTATTAAAAATGAACAAGCAATGCCCAGAGTGTAACGATCCAATCATTGGACGAACGGATAAGAAATTTTGTAGTGATGGCTGTCGCAATAGCTACAACAACCGTGTGAACAAAGATCAGAAAAATCTGATTCGAAATATCAATAATCGATTGCGGAAAAATTGGCGTATTCTGGAAGCACTGAATCCGCATCAAAAAACAAAATCCACGCGTGACAAACTCATTTCTGCAGGCTTTGACTTTAATTATTTCACCAGTATTTATACAACAAAATCAGGAACGGTCTATTATTTTGTGTACGATCAAGGCTATCTGCCCTTAGAAAATCATTATTATGCGTTGGTGAAACGAGAATAGTGCATTTTACACCGCTCTCGCATTCCGTTTAAACACCTAAAACTACCGTTTGTTACGTCATTGACCGTTAGTTACATGACCGTTGTGAGGGCTTTAAAGGCTGTATATATTTGGCATATGTAATTTAATATCTTACTTAAAAGTTAAATTGGTTAATTTTGAAAAAACATCACACTCGTGGTTTTTTTTTTTGCTTTTAAAATAAATATTCATTCCGGTCACTTGTTTTTAAACTCCCGTTTATTACGCTATTCGTCCGTTTGTTACATCATATGTCCGTTTGTTACATAGTAGTTGTGAGAACTTCTTATAAGATATATCTTTGAACATGCGGCGTTCTTATGCCGTTCAAAAGTTAAATTGGTTAATTTTGAGAAACACCACACTTGTGGTGTTTTTTTTGCTTAAAAGCGAATGAAAAATCGACTTACTTTCAAAAAATCTATTACTTTTGAACTAAAATTTTATAAAAATGAAACAATTTAAATACACAAATTTTATAAAAATGAAACAATTTAAATACACAATTCTTTTAGCCCTTTGTTTTTCAATGCAAATTCAGGCACAAAACCAGTCAACCTTAGTATCTCATTACAAGGCCTTTTATGCTCAGATGCAACAACAAGGCGATATTCAAGGGGTAATCAATGCGATGACACATCTCGTTTTGTTAGAGCCTAACGTAAAACGAAAAGATACGTTAGCAGCCCTTTATATGAACGAAGGAAAGTATGCACAAGCTTTAAACTTAATTGGGATTGAACTATTAGAGTCGGACACCAATTTAGCAACCGAAGTGAAAGCGGTTAGTTTGAAATCTCTCAACGAGCCCAAACGTGCCATTGAACATTACGAAGTTCTTTACAAGCAAAAACGAACGGTTTCTCTTGCTTATGAATTAGCGGATTTGAAAATCCAAACAGATGATCTTACAGGGGCATCCCTTAACATAACCTACGGAATAGCCAATGCGACAACGGATATGATGAAGCCCTACTACGAAACACAAACGCCCTATCAAGTGCCAGCACTCGCAGGGTTTATGTATTTAAAAGCGATTGCTAAATTTAGAGAGAATCCAGAAACAAATCACGATGCATCTATTTTAATCTTAAATGAAGCCCTACAATTAGCGCCTAATTTTAATTTGGCAAACTTAGCTATGGATGCGATACGCGCACAAAAAGAAGCCAAAGTAACGAAGTAAATTTTTCAAAATAAGCATAAAAAAAGCAGCGCCATCGCGCTGCTTTTTTTGTGGTATTAAAAATTACCAAATCCGAACGCGTTGTTCTTCCGGTAAGTACATTTTATCTCCTTCTTTGATATCGAAAGCTTCATAAAAAGCGTCAATATTTTTTAGCGGTTGTGTTGCCCGCTGAATCCCTGGCGAATGTGGATCCGTTTTTATTTGTCTTCTTAAAGCATCTTCACGTGTCAAGGTTCTCCAAACGGTTGCCCATGACATAAAGAAACGTTGTTCTGCGGTGAAGCCATCAATATCTTCTGGTCGTCCATTGGCATCAAAAAAGAGTTGAAGTCCATCATAGGCACCAAGTACGCCTCCTAAATCTCCAATATTTTCACCTAAAGTAAATTTTCCATTGATATATACACTGTCCATCACTTGAATCGCACTGTATTGTTCTGCCAAGGCATTGCCTCTTTTTTCAAATTCGACTAAATCTTTGTCTGTCCACCAGTTATTCACGTTTCCATCGCCATCAAATCGCGCACCAGAATCGTCAAAAGCATGTGAGATTTCGTGTCCAATCACGGCACCAATACCACCATAATTAACAGCTTCATCGGCGGTGTAATTATAGAACGGAGGTTGTAAAATAGCCGCAGGAAATACAATTTCATTGTTTAAAGGATTGAAATACGCATTCACTGTTTGAGGTGGCATGCCCCATTCCGATTTGTCAACGGGCTGTCCAATTTCAGAAATATTTTTATTCAGACTCCATCGAGATACTGCCAACATATTTTCTGCAAAGCTATTGCCTTCTTTGACTTGCAATTCAGAGTAATCTTCCCACTCGTCTGGGTAGGCAATTTTAACAGTAAATTTATCGAGTTTTTCAACGGCTTTGGCTTTGGTTTCATCACTCATCCAATCCAATACTTGAATTCTATTTTGAAATGCCTTGATGACATTCGCAATCATTTTCTCAGCTTTTGCTTTGGCTTCTGGTGGGAATTTAGCTTCCACATACAGTTTTCCAATCGCTTCTCCTACAGATCCGTTGACCGTTCCGAGGGCGCGTTCTTCTGCCGCTCGTTGTGCTTTGGACCCACTCAGCGTTTTGCTGTAAAATTCCCAATTCGCAGTTTCAATCTCCGGCGTTAAATACCCCGCAGCATTGTCTAGAGTACTCCAAATCATTAAAGTTTTAACGTCTTCAATAGGCGTGGTGCTAAGGAAGGTGTTTAAAGCTTTCATATAGGTTGGTTGCATCACTAAAACAGTGTCTAAAGCTTGCGTAACCCCCATGTCTTTAATGAACTTGTTCCAGTCAATTTCTGGGGTGATGGCACTCAATTCTTCAATAGAGCGTGGATTGTTAAAGTTACGAATGTCACGCCTTTGTACCTTGTCCAAACGAGGTTCTGCCAGTTGTGTTTCCAGTGCAAGTACGCGTTCTGCTGCTGCTTTCGCAGTGGCTTCATCGTAATTTATAAATTGAAACATACGGGCAACATGATCGACATATTGGCCTCTAATTTCTTTGGTCTTCGCATCTTGATCGAGGTAGTAATCGCGTTGCAGTCCTAAGCCCCCAGGAAATACCCAAGCGGTATTCATGCTGCTATCGTTCAGGTCTGCTTCGGCACCAATGCCTGCAAAAGGTGCGGAGACACCGACTGTTTTTGCATAGACGGTTTGCATGTCCGCAATGTTTTGAATGCTGTTAATAGCCTCCAAAAGTGGAACAATGGGCGTGATGCCTGCTGTTGTTCTGGCGACTGAATCCAGCTCAGATTCAAACATTAACAAGGCTTTCTTCTGATCGGAGCCTTCTTCATAGGTGCCGAGTTCTTTAGAGGTTTTTATAATATCAAGCACATCTTTTCGTGTCGATTTTCTAAGGACTCCAAAGCCGCCCCATCGCGATTCGTCGTCTGGAATGGTATTGGTTTTCATCCAATTTCCATTGACGTAGTCATAAAAGTTGTCTTTTGGATTCACAGAGGTATCCATGTTTTCTAGGATAATTCCAGGAATTTTTTCAGCTTCTGAGAACTGATTTTTCGGTTCGTTCTTGCAGGCATGGAAGCTCAAGAGGCCAAATGTACACAGTACGGTTAGGTGTTTTAAGTTCATGTGTTTACTTTTTAAGTGATTGTTATATATAGTAGTCTCCCAAATAACTAAAAATGTTACAGTTATACAAAACAATTAACATAAATTTAATTTTAAAAAAGTCTGTATAGTATATTTTTTAGGACTAATTCAAGATGAGCTTTCGAGTGGTTTGTTGGTTGTTTGCTTCAATTTGTAAAAAATAGATCCCACTGGAGTACGCTTCCATTTGCAATGGAAATGGTGTTCCAGAATTAATTTGTTTTTTAGTGTACACGACTTTTCCAGTGATGTCCGTGACACGAATATCAAAAGGAGTGCTGTTATTTAATTTAACATAAAACACATCTTTGGATGGATTTGGATATACTGAAATTTGGTCGATTTGAAAATTATCAGCATCCAATGTAGCGCCATACACAAACAAGTCATCGATCACAACGCCTTCTTTATTTTCTGTTTCGTCTGAATGAAATACCATTCTAAAAATCATATTAGATTCTGAGCTAAAAGCTGCTAGGTCAAAAGAGTATGGTGTGAGAGTGCTATCGGTTCCAGTCCATTGTCCGCCAACACAGTTAGCGCAACTAGCTGAACTGTTATTGTACCAGTTTAAGTCTTCTGCGGTTCCTAGTACATTCCATTCAACTCCTTGGTTTGTTGAATACTGAATATAGGCGACATCATAGTTTGTTTCTAAATCGAACGCCATTTGAAAATTCAATTCTGGATTCGCAATGGTAGTCAAGTCGTAACAATTAGACACAAGGTAGCCTTTTGAGTTGTCTGCATAATTGCCGTTCAAGTTAGTGGCATAGACATTTGTTCCAGATGCTGTTGCATTAAGTAGGGTTCCGGTAGGAGTTCCACGTTGCCAAACATCTCCAGACTCATTAATAACAAGAAGTTCGTCACTGCTATTTTCAAAGGTATTTACTGTTCCAGTTTCGCTAGTTTCGTTCACATAAAACGTAATTTCAGCACTGTTGTTGTTGCTGGCGAAAGAATCATTGTTAATTGTAGTTGTTGCGGATAGCGTATGGATTCCAGCGGCTAAAGTGATGTCAACTAAGTCTAAAATAGCGGTCGCTTGGGAGGCGATGGCTCCAAACCATGTGAGTGGTAACTCATTTCCACCGTCAATACTATAGGTAATGTCAACAGTGTTTATGCTATTTTGTCCATTATTTAGTACCCTTAATTGTGGAGCGACCGTTCCGCAGCTGAGTTGCATACTTACTGGGTTTTCAATAGCGACCAACAGAATATCGTTAGCTGCTAAAGCTTCCGCCTGTAAATCACTTCGCCAAATGCCACGTCCGTGGGTTGCTGCGGTAATATTATAGTCCGGGATGTTGATACTTAAATCTCTAACATCAGTATTTGGAAGGTTTGTTTCAAAAACACCCCAATCGGTTGTGGTGTCGTCATATCTATAAACGCCTAAGCTTGTCCCAAGGTATAGCGCATTGCTTGGAGATAAAGGCTGATGTTTTATAATGTTTTTTGTAACATTAGGAAGCGTTCCTGTGATGTCTGTAAAATTACCACCTTGATCTAAAGATTGATAAACCTTTCCGGAGCCTCCGCTTGTGGTGATGTAAAGAATCGTATTATCGTCGTTATTAACCTCGATGGATGTAATGTTACTTGTAAAATCTTGTATCAGTGAAAATGTAACACCATGATTTACACTTTTATGAAGTTTTGACCAATAACTTACATACATAATATCTGAGTTGATAGGGTCGAGTTCTAAAACCTCAATATTAGCTTCAAAAGTATCTGAGATTTTGGTCCAACCCGCTGAACCAAAGTTGTAAACGCTGCTATAACCGGCATACAATTCACTGTCTTTGTTTATTGAAAGTGGAGTAATCCAGTTTCCTACTTCATCAGTGGGAGCTCCATAACCATTCGTACTTCCATTTTGACCTGAATTAGTGTTTATGTTTAGACTACCACCGCGCTGCGTAAAACCATAATAGATGTTATCGTTGTTAGGGTCAACCACTCCTTCCATACCATCTCCTCCATGGTAATTACTCCATTGTTGATCCCGTCCAAAACCTCCATTGTCCTGAAGTCCTCCTGCCATTTTATTTGAATCTTGTTTGGATACAGAAATTCTATAAAACTGACTAATTCCCAATCCTGGAGACAAATCCGTAAATGTGCTACCTGCATCTGTCGATTCAAAAATACCTCCATCGGAGCCTACAAATATGCTACCATTAAAAGCGCGGATAAAATGAATGTCAGCGTGGGTGTATGAGTCGGTTCGGCTATACCATTGATTGAGTTGTGAAAATGAATCCCCTCCATCACTCGATTTCCAGACATTTAAACAGCCCACATAAATTTCATTTTCATTGGTGTTAGAAACAGCAATGGCTAAATCATACCAGGATTGATCTCCTTCAAAGATATTAACAGTGTTCTCCATTTGTGTAAAAGTTGTACCACTGTCAGATGATTTGTAAATTCCTTGGTAGGTGCTATCTGAATTTGATGCCACCATATAAACAAGGTTGCCATTCGCTGGCGTAATATCAATAAAAAGACGTCCTGAAGTCGTTGGCAGTCCCTCTGTAATTTGTGTAAACGTTTCCCCTGCATCTGTGGATTTGTAAAATTCATCATTCGTAGTTGCATAAATGATATTTGAATTATTAGGTTTTACTTTGAGGTCTCTAAAACTACCAGATTGTTTGTTTGACCAGTTATCACCACCATCAGTAGATTTAAAAATCCCATTACTGGTTGCGACCCAAAGCATGTTGGTATTGTCTGGGTTTATATAGATTTCAGAGGTTCTGTATGGCGTGTTCGTAGGATTCATTCCTGTTTGTTGCCAATTGGCTCCTGCATCTGTTGATTTCCAAATTCCTACACTTGTAGAACTGTTATAGTCATCATCGCCAGTGGCAATGTAAAGAATGTCTGTATTGCTTGGGTCAATAGCGATTCCAGAAACCCCAATTTGAGGTAAGAAGTCCGTCAATGGAATGTACGTAGCACCCGCATCTGTGGATTTCCAAATCCCACCTGCAGGCGATCCAACATAAATAATATCTGAATCATCTGGATCCACAATGATGGTGTTGACACGACCAAGGTTAGCATTGTTTGTCGTTCGATTTAAAAAATCAGTGGGGCCCATAGATTCCCAATCACTTTCATCGGTTCTCACAGCCGTTGAACGGCGTTGTGATTTCTGAGAATTTTTAGCTTCCCATACGTCCCACAATTCTTGAGAGGTTGGTAAAAAGCCATCGGCATTCACATAATTTTGCCAAAAGGACTCCCAACGTTTGAAGGGTTTGTATCCGCTTCCTTTAACGTCAGTGTCACGGGTTTCCCAATAGGTATTCCCTGCATCGACAATCTCTTTAAATGTTAAAGCATTGACTTTGGTGTTTTTCAGGCCTTTCATCCAAGGCGTTCCAGAATCGACTTGCGCATTGGAAAAAAGACAGCAAAAGGTACAGAGTACAATAAGAAGAGCTCTCATAATAGTTAAATTGGTTGGTTAATATAGTTTGTCTTCTTTTTAAGAAAACGGTTTGTTGTAAAAAATTAAATTGGTTTTGTAATGCGTTGCGCTTCTTTTTCGCGCGTTTTATTTATTTGAAATATTAAATTGGTATGTGATTTAATGAGATTGGATTTCGTTTGTTCGGCTTCTTTTAAGTCTGTGTCCTCCAAACTGTAAAGTTCGTGTAATTTACGAGCTAAGGTTTCTGTGACTTTAACACGTGCCAAAATACTGTTTGTTTTTAAGGAGTTAGGGACGCTTTTTTTAATGTCTAAAAACAGTTGATTTATATCTTCAATGGGTTGTTTGAAAAAAATAGGATCGCCATTTTCAAGGTTTGTTATGGCAGTATCTAAAAGGGGGTAGTTGGGCCAGTCCGAAAATTCTTTGGGGACTGAACTGTTTGAAACAGGAGTATCTTGTTCTGGAGCTTCTTCTAGCGTATCGAGTACTCTATTAACCTGAGGTAGTGCAGGTGATTTAGCAGGTGCTTCTTTACAGCTTTGAATCCACAGAAGTGCACAAAAGCTTAGAATGGAATAAAGAACTCTGTTTTTTTTAAATTGTAAAATCACTACGCTTTGTTAAGGTTTAATATCCATCACAAATATCCAACTAAATAATTGAAATACATAATATGGATATTGAATATAAAATAGCGTTGTAGATTATTTCACAGAAACCCTATCATTTTTATTTACCTATCCTATCATTTGTGATAGGATTTAAGTAGATTTGTGATAGGATACTAATAACAGAGATGTAATTTTTGTATTATGATAGACCTTACCGGCAGACAGCAACGAATTATAGCCTTAATTACTTCTGAAGGGCGACTCTCTATTTCTCAATAAAAGAGCTTCTTCAAGAGAGCATTAGCCAACCTACGCTGAATAGAGATTTGGCGAAACTGGTAAAAAACAATTTTTTAGCGAAAACAGGAAAAGCTAGAGCGATTACTTATACTATTTCCGATTTTTATGTTCTTTTCGCGGAAATTGATATCGAAGTGTATTTTACGAAAGACCCTGATAATAGAGATGTATTAGAGTATTTCAATTCCGAACTATTTGAAGTATTGGAAAAAGTGGAAACTTTTTCAGCCAAAGAAAATGGGTTGTTAGAATCTTTAAAACAAGAATATCAAGCAAATATCGCGAGTATTTCCCCGACCTTGTATAAAAAGGAAATGGAGCGACTAACAATTGAATTGAGTTGGAAATCGGCACAAATTGAGGGGAATACCTATTCTCTACTAGAAACTGAAAAATTATTTTTGGAGCGGGAATCCGCAAAAAATAAAACCAAAGAAGAAGCCACCATGCTCCTCAATCATAAAGATGCTTTAGAGTATTTATTGCAACATAAAAACTTAGCCGAAAAACTGAATTTACAAGTTGTTGAGGAAGTTCATTCTTTACTGATAAAAGGCTTAGAGGTCGGTAAAAATATTCGTAAACGAGGCGTCGGAATCACAGGAACAGCTTATAAACCAATTGATAATGAATTTCAGATAAAAGAATATTTAGAAAAAATGTGTCTGCTTATCAACGCCAAAGAAAATGGTTTTGAAAAAGCCTTGTTGGCAATTGTCCTCATTTCTTATATTCAGCCTTTTGAGGACGGCAATAAACGGATAGGGCGAATGATTGGAAATGCGTTATTGATTGCTCATAATGCCTGTCCACTTTCTTATCGTAGTGTGGATTCTATCGATTACAAAAAAGCAATGCTTCTCTTTTATGAGCAGAATAATTTGTCTGTTTTTAAACAACTTTTTATTGAACAAAATGAGTTTGGGGTAAAGAATTATTTTCGATAAGCTGTTTGTAAAAGAAGTAATTTTCTATTGTCTTAAATAGATAATTTTTCTTTAAAGTTTTTATAAGCACCTTGGTAAGCATCCATTAAAAACAAAAAACTCACAACGTTCTATAAAATAGATTGTTATGAGTTTTAAAAGTGGTGCCTCCAGGAAGTTTTAGGTTTTACCTCATTTTATTCGTTTTTATATAAGTCAATGAAAATCAACAGTATAATGACTAAATCATGATAAAAAAGTAAAAAGAAATCAAAGGAAATAACAAGGAATTAAACTTGCGGAGCAACCTCTCGAGCAACCGGTATTCTCGCCATATCTTAGCTTAGATTATTAAATTTAAGAAATATGTATAAGGTTCTAAAATCCTTAAAGGCAGCAATTCGATTTAGTCTAAAACATTCCATGGGTGAACAAACCATACAAATATTGAATGTAACAAGACAAGAACTTGTTGATATAATCAAAGAGGGTGTCAAATTGGAACTGAACCGACAACGATCGATGGGAAACCCTTTAAATAGATTAACCATTTCAGATGAAGATACCAAATATATAACCTGAAATGAAGTTTCTAAGGTATTAAATGTAACGGTTCAAACATTGAATAACTGGAGAAGAGAAGGGGTCTTAATTCCACTAAAAATATTTAGGGTGTTGTATAGAAAAGAGGATGTGTATAGTAACTCACGACTGGTTGCTTGAGATTTAGAATATCTTTTATTGTTTTTAACTTTTTTAGTTTCAATTTAAAATTAATAAACGTAAATTTGATATTATTTAAAAAAAAATCTATGAAAAACATCACATTAATAATGGTGCTCTTCTGTGCTACACAATTAGTGAATGCACAAGAAACCATATCCGTTTCTGGTGGTGAAGCTACAGGGGCTGGTGGCACGGTAAGTTATACTATTGGTCAATTAATATACACAAATCCAACTACTGCAGCAGGTTCATTAA
>Ga0209533_1003101_pt1 | contig 14835 bp, 13 predicted proteins | sample COG_04_FD_184748 | JGI IMG/M metagenome (GOLD analysis project Ga0209533, IMG submission 184748) | Pelagic Microbial community sample from North Sea - COGITO 998_met_04 (SPAdes) (version 2) | ecosystem: Environmental > Aquatic > Marine > Neritic zone/Coastal water | place: Helgoland, sampling...
GGCCGCCATAAAAAAGAAGCCAGTCGTGACGGAGACACCGGCCCCTAGAAAAAAGAAGACGAATAGAGTTATACTCGAATCCGATTCGGACGATTCGGACGATTCTGACGATTCTGACTGGGTTCCAGACTCTGATGATTCCGATTCAGATGATTCCGATTCAGATGAAGATCGGGGCGCCTCCGCTAGTAGAAGAACTACTCAAAGCAAGAAAAAAGGACAACGGGCCCACTATCGCCAACACGTGCAAAAGGATACTACGATGGAGGAAAGAATTCAGGCCAGAGCAAAGTCCTTTAAAAAGTATAAACTAAGTAAAGATTAATTTTTTTTTATTTGTCGAAATATGTATTGAATGGTATGTTGACGACTAAACAGACGGAAACTATATTTTTAAAAGCTAGAGATGTAACAGAGAATTTTCCAGTCACTTATGAATATTTGGTTGGCTACGAGCGATTGGCAGTACTTCCAGTCCTCCGGGAGCCGATTCAAAGCACAATGCATGCAATATTACAGCAAAAGGTTGCGCCGGGTACCCGATGTATCTTGAAGGGATGTGATGGCACTCTGGATCGAACCGGAAAATGTTCTAAACTTTGTTCTCAATCGGGTGTAAATATTATCCAAGACATTATGGATTGTCGTGCGTGCGATACAATGAGTTTTCCGTGTCCGGGATGCCATTCTATGATATTTCACGGACAATTAAAGATGTATTTGAACTAATCTCTTCGTTTGGCGGCAATGTAATACTCTTTGAGAGGCGATGCGACCCATACGTCAAACCATGTATTTTCCAGAGGTTTTCGAACGTTATTTTCTAGAAATATGAGTGTTGGTTCTATAATATGTGCTGAAATTGGTGGAGAATTGGAAGCGGCTTCTTTTAGCTTTTCTGACATGATGCGTTATACAAAATAGACCTAAATAGTATATAAAAGTTTTGTTTTTGTTTGTAAAAACTATGTACACTTCCTGACACTGGCCCGTTCAAAATCACTCGTAATGAGCCTCTGAAGGCGTGGGCGACATTTCAGAGAACAGTTCCGAAAGCTGGCTGACGTCAGAGGCCTCAGAATCGGCGAGGGTTTCTGCGGATTCGACTGAGCCAGTGTCAGAAGAACTTGCGTCCGAAAGACGTTCTTCGAGCCAGTCCGCACGTCCAAAGATCGCTTCTTTAACGCTTTGAAGGGTCTTGGCGCGCTCTGTAGTGGGTGTGTCCCACTTAAACTTGACATAGAACGCGCCCTCGTCGTGGTAGATGGTGCAGTTGTTGCCGAGACTGGCTTCAATGTTCCGGAGACCTTTTCCCCCTTTGCCAATGACTGCTCCAGCAAAGTCAGGGTTGGTGTGAATGGCCTCGTTGGCCATGGCAATCTCGAGGCCGATGGTCGCGTTGAGATAGGCCACGGCGGCTGGAATGGCTGCCAAAGTGAACGAAAACGCACCGTCTTCGTATTCCGCTGCGAAATCGAACCCGGGGAATGTTTCTTGGAAGTTTTTTTGGAGTTGTTTGATGCGTGTCCAATTTGGCCCAACAATGTGTCCGGTCACTCCCTCAAAACTGTCGAGTGTGATCGTGGTAAGACCGGTTCCCGCGTGAACGGGCGTCGTCATGACGGCCATGGGCTCGCAAAACGCACCAAATTGATTCGCGAACATGTTTGTGTGGTCTGTTTGTCCGTAGGGGTCTTCGTAATAGGTGAACGGGTGATAGTGGAAACACGTAGAGGTAATGGTGAAATGAGTGACTAAATATTCCCTGTAATATTGACTAAATTTTTGGTAGCAGGACTAAAATTTTGGTAATCCTGGCTAAAATTCCTGGTCGGAAAATATTTGGTCAGGAAATTTCTTCGAGAAAAATTTAGTCATATTCAACAGGAAAACATTCACTCAAGACCACCACTCACTAAAAAACATGTCCACCCCTACCAGTTCACCATCATCCGGCGCGATTCAGGCCATGACAACCCCATCAAACGAACCACAATGCAATTCCGCATCGAATGTGGCCCCCGACGTCGGCGATAGCAAGGAGGAAATCGCCGAGATCTACATGGTGGTCGCATTCAACCACAACCAGACTGAGATCTATACTGATCCTTCCGCTGTGGGAGGCGACATCATTTTGGTGGACATTTCCGGAAGTATCTGTGGGCCTAACGCCATCCTTTTGCGCACCGCAGTGGCCGCAATGACAAAAGGAACCAAATCGCACGGCAAATTCGTCATTCCCAGACCGGACGGGGCCACGGGCATCATTTCCGCGGTCAAACATTGTCTGAGAGTGCCAGACTGCGGGACCATCTATTTGTTCACAGATGGTGAAGAGAATTGTTGGCGTGGTCCTTTGACTATTAAAAACGAAGATGATGGCTCTAAAATCATGGTAGACGTCACATTCGACGGGCAGGGGTCCCCTGATGACGGCGGCTACCGTGCGCCGTGCACGCCTGGCTCGCCGGCCATTCTCGCTGATTTTTTGCAGGCGTCCGGCGTCAAAGTGTGCATTCTTGGCATTGGCGATGCGGCCAAACCCATGGTCGATCACATGCTCGGGCGTAAAAATGTCTACTGTGGGCACATTGCCCATGGAGCCGACACTAGGGCTGTGGTAAGCACTGTGCGTACTCTCAAGCACATTTCAAAGGGTTCCCGCTCCTCAGTGACTCGCAATGGGACGCAACACGCTCTACTGGTCTGTCTTTCGGACGATGTTCAGGAAGCCATTCAACAGATGACTCCGGCCGAGATGGACGAGTTTGAGGACGCTGTTGGCACTACAATCATCTCTGGAAGTGCTATAGTGACTCCTAGCGAGCTCAAAGCTCATATGGAGCTCGTTTTCAACGCATACGACGAGCCTATTCCCGACGAACACGTCAAGGATATCAAGGCCGCTCTTTTGCTGTTCATGCTCGCAGCAACGGCCGATGAAATGCCTGGCGCGTTGATTACCAGCAAGCATTCGGCCGTCATTGGCGTTCCAAAAGGCTGGCGGCCATTCCGGCGTCATTGCAATCGTCTTCTGAGTCGTTTGGCGGCCGCTGACATTCTCAATCGCGCGGCGGCAGTTGCTGATGGCGGCAAGATCATTACGGAAAATGGCAATCAACACAAATATGCCGCTGGTTGTGCCCAGTACAGCTGCTCTATCATTCCAGCAGCAATTACCGGCCTTGCGGAGGATGAGGAGTACTGCACGCCCCGCGACAAGCTCCCAGGGCCCAAGATCAAGAAACGCAAGCGTTCCAACAGCTCTGGATCCGCCAAACGTGTCCGTGTCAATTAACCGGCTCTTGAGAGATGTCGGGTAATTATTTCAAAAAAAAATCAACTTCAACTTCATAAAACATAAATAAACTTCATAAAATATAAATAAAATCCTTTATTCATTATATATTTATATATAAATGCACATTCTAGGAATATCAAGATCCATCTATAAATAAGAAAAAATTATATTGATAGCATCTTTTGGAATCTTTGTACGCCATTCGAAGAAAAGGGGGTATTGCTCCTCCATATCGGTCGTAACCACCCCTCTCTCAACAAGAGCAGACGCAATGTCCCACTGCTGGCCAAAAAGAGCACATGTAGCGGCGTTCCAAGATGGTGGGTCCCCTTCTCCAATAAATGTGTAACTTGCAACAAGATAAGGGTTACACGACATGCTTCCAAAGTCGTGTTTGCAGAGAACCGCCAAGACGTTTTTATGACCGTAAAATGCGGCCGCGCATGCAGGTGTGAGCATTGGTGCCCATCCACGGGTAAATCTCTTCATTTTGTTCTCCATTAAAGCTTGTAATTTCTTAAGTTTTCTTGGTTCCCAAGTGCGTTGAAAATTATTAAGGATGTCAAATGTGTTGGCAGGAATACCATGTTCCAGCATCGCTTCTACCATCTCTGCGTTGCCTATGGCGGCCGCATAGACTATTGACGTTTGTTTGGCAGGGGTCGAAGTCTTGTGGTTGGATAAATAGTCTTTAACAGCGACGGTATCGTTATTAAGGACATGATCGAAGAGAGTGATAAGGGACATGTTGATAGGAGTGTGAATATTTAGTTATACCTTTTCTCAGAATTTTCTTATTTTCCGTGATTTAGTATTTAACTAAAATATATGATTAGTAAACAAAAAACTAAATATCTTTCTTTAACTTTTCATAAACATAAAATGTAGCACTATTTACTATTATTGCTCGTATAGCGCACGGTAGATAGCCTCGCCATAGTCCTCCGTGTATTGCTTCTCTAATTGGAAGATTGCCGGCAATCTGCCGAGTTGAAACAATATCTAATGGATACGTAATCGTCCAATTGGCCAATCCCGCCGCAGCTCCCGCAACCAACGGCCCTAATGCTTGTGTTAAATCAAAATAAACACCAAAATAAACACTCTGTGCGATGATAGTCCTCAAGCATCGTAGCGTCGCTCCATTTAGATGCAGTGGAACCCTTGTAAGTGTTTGTCTGCGTATTTTACCTATATCGAAGGCGTAATCGATCGGAGCAATGGCGATTCCGGCGATTGCCCCCGAAAGATATGCATTATTATTTGTTTTCGTCTGTAGATGCTCAAACATCGGAAACGTAGTGGCGTTAAATACGAGTGAGGCCGCTGTAGGATACGCCACACCCCTGTAAAACTCCATTGGCTTTAATTTTCGGAAGGATTGGCCGTTTTGAAGCAAAGTTTTGACGGTATCAAACGGATGACCTATGCCTGCCTGTACAAGACCAATGACTCCACCGATCAAAAAGTCATGCATTTGTTTTTTCGATTATAGATCTTATATACTTAATCAGAATCCCATTCATCCGCCGAAGACATCGAAGCCAATGACTTTCGACGTTTCAATGTAGTTTTCTCAATCAAACTTTTCATAGTCTTCTCCGGTTTCGTAGGTTTCTTTTTAAGCTTTTTATGCACCTTGTTGACAATAATATGCCACCGTTTAGTAAATGCTTCAACCATTGTTATAATTGTAAATGATTCGGAACCTGACTTTATATTGGCCCATTCACCCGATTCGCATAAATATTGAGAAGCTGACCGCAACTGCAATTCCATTTTATCCACATTTTCTTCAAGTATAGACATTTTAGAGCTCGTTTCGTCAATGAAAACACCGAGCTCAAGTTCTTCTCCAAAGCTTGTGATATTTTTAAAATGAGTTTTTAAACGCTTTAAAGGTTGTATAATACGCTCTGGAATAGAAATATGGCCGGCCTCTTCCATACCGTCTATAACCAATCGAGAAGAAGCGACGGCACTTTCTAATATCTTTTCAGCAATGATCTCCATAGTTAATTTATTTTGACCCATAAACATTAATATATCATGCATTGGAACACCTTTGCGCTCATATTTGTCGAAATCAACTTTTTCGTCCGATGCAAAGTCTTTTAATCGCTGGTTTATCGCCTGAACAATGATCTGAAGGAGTTGTTTTAAAGATCTTGAATTTGCTATAGACGAAGCCACTCCAGTGATAATGTCCGCAGCTTCTAATAGGTCATCATATTCTGAACTAAACATCGTTTTAAACGCCAAAACATCGATTCTTTTATTTAGAAGTGGGAATTTGGACAGACGCAGTGCCAAAACGACAGATTCTGATTTTCCATCCTCTTTCATTTGTTTGCGTTTTTCCGGGGGCATGGTCGTCAATTGCGCATATAATTTTCTGAATACTGCCAAAATAGTCGTCCTATTCAAAGCCAATCCCTTGAAACTGAGTTCGCGCAATAGATCTAATGAATTTGCTCGTCTTGATTTAACAAATTTTTTGAGAACGGCCAATTCCCCAGTATTCAGCTGAAAGTATTTTTTCTTCTTTACTGCTGGTACAAATACGGTCGTCTTGGACTTTTTTTTAGGAGCTAATCGCACACTAAGATCGTTGAAATTGCAACATTCTGGTTCTTCCTCTGATTTCTCATATACCGTTTCGGCGACATCCGCTATATTACTCACACGGAATGTTCTTGGAGGCTGTTTGGCGCGGGGTCCGCCTCTGGGTCCGCCTCTGGGTCCGCCTCTGGGTCCACCTCTGGGTCCACCTCTGGGTCCACCTCTGGGTCCACCTCTGGGTCCACCTCTGGGTCCACCTCTGGGTCCACCTCTGGGTCCACCTCTGGGCCCTCTAGGCGGAGGTCTTGCGATGGCTCTAGGCGGAGGTCTTGCGATGGCTCTAGGCGGAGGTCTTGCGATGGCTCTAGGCGGAGGTCTTGCGATGGCTGCGATGGCTCTAGGAGGAGGTTTTGCGATATTAAATGGTGGTCTTGTGGGTATAACGTTGTCACCCAGCTCAATAACTTCACGATTATAGCCGTCCGATATAAATTCATTGTACATGATATACAGACCTTCGCACTTTAGTTTATATTTCCTGAACTGACGAGTAAACCCCCACAGTGTTTGGGTCATATTTGGGGAAACGGCGTCAAATGGTTTGCACAATTCGTATTGTGTAATATAGAGACGATTTTTGTCGGATATTCGTATGGCTGTTGGGTCTGCAAAGTAGTGAAAGACTTTCGCGGCGTCCAATCTAGCACATAGACAATATATTTGTGCTTGTAGTTCGAATGGCACTTTCCTGTGTCCTTCTAGATATTTTACCAGTTGTTTTTCTATGAATTGTGTGACAAAGAAATTTCGTGTATCGTGTATGAAAATGGGATTGGGTCCGACTCCCAATGCGGCTGCTTTTTGTATGAGTTGATATTCTGGTTTGATGGTAGTACTGTTTGATCTGAATAGTTTTAGTCTGTATTTTGTTCCGGATGGAGCAATGACGTTCGTGTCTTTGTTTTTGTATACGTCTGCTGGAACAAGGTTATAATTTCTTTTTATCTGTTTCCTAGTCAAATCTTTAAAAAATAGTATATCATTTTCCATTTGTTGTTTGTGTGGTCTTTTTATACATACCATTTTCATATTTTTTGAGGATGTCTCTTTCTTCATCGGTTAGTAATGAGCATTCGTCCTGTTTTAGGGTGCCTCCTAGAAAGTGATATGCGCTAAACAAAGCATGTGCCATGACGGACCAGCCGGTTCTTGTGCTGATATGTCTGACTAGTTTTTCGGCAATGGTTTCGGCGACTTGTTGTGAAGCATCTTCGACCGTCAGACATTCGTAAGATAAAATGGGTTCTGTTTTCCAGCCAGATTTTCCAGGCCTTGCGATGACCATTTCCTGGCTGTTGGACATGAGTATTGGGCTTTTTTTGTGTGCTCTCATGAAAGATTTGACAGCTGCGTCTCTTTTTTCGTATGAAACTTGTTCGGGCCTCCATAAAGAGCTTGGTTGGCATTCGTATCTGGTCCAATTCGAATCATCTGTTGTAATGTGAAAAGCTTGTTCTTTCTCGTAAAATTGTAGTAGTGGCGCCCACATTTTATGTACGGCGACGGTATTTCCACTTTGAAATCTATTGTATACGTCTTTTTGAGTTTTGGGTCCGTCTAGACCTACCCACGCGCCTTGTTTGTACGCCCAAGCGTCTAATGTGTCTTTATCTATAAACCCTACAAACCCTGTCGCCTGTTTGAGATAGGAGGGACTGTCTATGTTCCATATCCTTCCGGCGGCGGCTTGTGTGGCGCGCATGCCTCTTTCATGTAGGAAATATTCTACAACGGGCCATGTCCAATTTCCCGCAGCATTTCCGTATGTTTCTACTGGTTGTTGGTTTTTCTGTGCCAGTATTGCGGCAATATTATGTAGTGTTTTCTCGGATATGTCATAGAGAATATGTTCTATACATTGGAGTGCTTTTTTTGGAGTTTGTTGTAAAACGGACATTAAACGGTTCATTTATGGGGTTTGTCTTAATATATTGTATAAACATAAAGTGAATCGGATTTAATAATTTCTATGTGTATTTAAAAGATCGTCCAAACTTATGGACGCCGAGTGAGTGAAATCGGATAGTTTTTGTACCCAGCTGGTCTCTGCCGCCTGTTGTACCACCGTTTGTATTTGCAAGGATGCTTCCGAGTGCCATTCTCCGGGCACAAATCTGTTTAATATATGTTCATGTATTCTTTTGGGTGGTCTAGAATGGTCTTGAAAGATGTAGTATTCTGCGGCCAACAAATGATACCAGAAATCCGCATGCATCCTCATGATGGCATATCCTTTCTGTGTTCTTTGTATGAATGAATGAAATGTTGTAGAGTTTTTCCCTCCCATGGCATCTACCATATCCTCTGTGATCCTCATGGGCGTGGCTGCGTGTTTGGGGTCATCTCCGAGTACATATCCAAAGTCTACATGTACTAGATATCCGGTTTGAGTGACTAAAATATTTTCAAGGTGTCTGTCACCGAGTCCCATGGTAAATGCGAGTAGACATGCGCCGGCCGATGACGATACCATTCTTTCTCGAAGTGTTTTTGTTTTTAATTCTGGACAATTGGACATTATAAAATTTAATAGTGTCGATTTCTTCCTTATTTCGTAGATCGTGGTCGCATTTGGGATCATTTCCACGACTCCAATCCCCAAAGATAGTGGAAATACGTTGTAAATGGGCATGATAATGCCATCTGTGAGAGTGGCTATCCAATAGGATACATTCATGGCGAGTCTGTCTGTGCGTACGTCTTCATTTTTGATTAATATTTGTATTTTATGGCCTCCTAAAATAAGCAGTGTGCATAACAATGGTGATGACGCCGATTTCAACCTTTTAAAGTCTAAAATGTCCGTCACGATGTATTTGGGATTCCACGGCAATCTTGTGGCGCCATACGTCGTAAAATGCATGGTGACGGTGTTTTGACTGGGAGAACGCGCGATTTTGATGAGCAATTCGCAGAATCTTTTTGATTTAAAAATATCTGTTCTCACTGCACTTGAGTTATACATTGACTTTTGAACTTGTTGTAACAATTTAAATGTTTGTGTGTTTTTTTGGAGTTCGCATTCAAACCATAGTGCATATGCTAGTTCCGGGTTTCTTTTGGCCAATGGTATTAGACCATATTTGAATAGTTTATTGTATTTGCATGCCAAAAAAACCCACCAAAACATCATTTTTTTATGTACATTTTCTTGTATGTGTTTCCATGAGATAACGACCCAATCTTGTAGTGGTTCTGCTTTGAGTGTCCCCGTGATTCCGAGACGAATGATATCTGAAATAGACAGTACGGGTTGACACGTCCTTGAACATAACATAGATCTGCAGGTGCGTTTGGGGAGAAATCCCGGACTCTTCATTTTGGGTCGCCAATCGGGCTCATTACGACAACTAATGATCGCATGTATTTGCCATGGTACATGTCCCTGAAATTCTTTAAAGTGTGTCCATAGAAAGTTTTTCTCAAGACGTGAGTAGTGATGTGTAGATAGTTTATATTGAAGGCCACGATAAAAAGAAATCAAACAATTCACTGCAAAATTCCAGGTCTTGTCTAAAACACGCAAAATAAATAGTTCGGCCATTGTGACGGGCATTACCGATAGAGTCATGACTAGCCATTCTGTTTCTTTAGAGAGGCGCGCATTTTCCGCACATGGAGCACACATTCTTTGTTTTTGTATTTGAGTTTCGCCATAGGTTGGGGGTTCTACTCTGTAACTGGAGCAAGAATGGCAAAAAATCCTTCCGCATGATCTGCAATGATGTTTGCGCCGCATCAATGAAAAATCAACCGAGCACCCGAAGCAGCGATTAACCCTACAGTCTGGAATCCACGTGACAGGCATCCGCGCGGGCACGGTAAACTTGTTTTGTTGGTGACGATCCACGCGCATGGACATGGATAAATCGGTAGACATCAATGGTCATAATTCAGAATGAAATAGAATAAATACCTCCAAAAAATCGAATTCACTTAATTTAATCATATTTTATTTTTTTATGGAGGCGACTATTTATGTTTGTTCCATGTCAGATACAATGCAATTGATTATAATTGGAATTTTGTTCGTCTTTATTCTAGCATATTTGTTTAATGTCTGTCGTCCGGCTGGATCGAAAAAGGAGGTTCGCAATAGTAAGAGCGCCTATCGCAAAGGCGTCTACCGTGATAATAACCCGCGTTTTGTAAAGGAGGGCGCTGAGGAGCGTATCCGGCGGCGTATGCGGAAATAAACATAATTTATGAATATATTTTTTTATAGTATAAAAGGCAAAAATAGGATATCATAATGAGACGCTGGAATCATTTTACACATTTTTTTACAAATTCTCTTTGGCGCCGACCCGTCAAAATTTTGCCGCGAGATCCGCTTACCTTTCAAGTAAATATTTCTCAATTAGGGAAAGATATAGATAACGGTAAATTTACGAATTAATTTTTTTTATATTTATTTTTTAGTTGAATTCTTCTGCTTCTTGTGGCGATGACCCGTTGAAGTTTTACGAAGTGCATCTTCCATCATCTTGGCCGCCAATTGATGGCGAAATGTTATCGTAGTTGTTCCCGCGAGAACCGTCACATATCTCTTGTAAAGCCTTTGTGCGTCCAATCGGTTAATACGGCCGCGCATCTGTGTACGACTGGCCTGATTCGATGGATAACTGCCAGTAATCATGCAAGTCATCCATGTCAGCGAATAACCCTCGCAATACCGGAGGGCAGCCACTACCACCTTGTATGGTTTCTCCTGGCCGGTGAGGACAGCCGTTTCTGTCAAATGAATTGTTTTTTGATGATCAACGGCCGCGGGTAGTGGTCCGGGGCGCGCACCACCTACACAGAGTATATCTTCTGGCGGAACATTCGCTTGCAATAGTTTGATCACAATTTGAACGGCATGCGCTTGAGAAGACGCTACCACTAAAGGACGCTGGTTATTCTGGTTCCAATGGTCCCCTTGTCCCTTTTCGCGCGTACATTCGGCTGGATGGCGCGCAAGTCCGTCAGAGACATGTCTACGAACCAATTCCGAGGCTCTGAGGACGATCTCTTTGGTGACAATTTCATTGGTCTTTGTTTTCATATCTGACCACTGTTGCACTGTCGGGACATCTGTTTGACCATGCCATGGCGCTCTTGACGGAAAATTATACTTGAAAATGGCCTTTTCTTCTGCAGTTTCATGCGCTTGTACGACTTGTTCTTCCACAATAACATCTCCCGTGTTCAGAGGCGAGATCATAGAGTTTGCAGCTACCCAGAAATTAGAGGCGGACACTGGGAAAGGGACACACAAACGCAACCATTGCATAAGACCGTAGCCAGATTTATCCACAATAGGGGTCCCGGTCAATGCCACCAATTGTTTGGCGATTCTGGCCAAACGAAGGGCGGAAGCCGTTCTTTTAGTGCCTGATTGCATAGCTTTGTGCACTTCGTCGAAAATAAACGCTGTCTCACCCATCAGATGGGCTAAAATGTCTACCACTTTACGAAGATGGTCGTGTTCAATCAGATAAACAATACCTGCCTTTAATGCTGTCTCGGTCGTCGCTGGCAACCGACTGTCTTTATGTTTTTTCTGAAGACCTTTCGATGGATACAACTGCTGAACTGGCCATCCAACCTCTCTAATTTGTTTCGCAACCGATGCAACAGCTGTTTTAGGCAATGACCATAGAATAAAGCGCGTTTTGCGCGTTTCTTCGAGAAATCTTAGAACTGTGAGCGTTTTTCCTTGGCCCACAAGCATCCATAGAAAAGAGGACAAGTTAGCGTTTTCAGATGCTTTCATTTGACGAACAGCCAATACTTGCTCAGGTTTTGGAACCAATTGAGAGCTCCAAACCGGCAAAGAAGATCCTGATGCAACCTGGAGCCGCATTTTGGCACAAAGAACTCGGCGAAATGCCACTGAAGAACTTTCAAAGGCGAATGGCTTCGTACGGCTAGGCCAAATAGCGTCGGGAAAGTGTTCTGAAAGATATGAAAAGTACTGATAGGCGCCCGCTTCAGCACCGGTCAATGCCTCATCCGTACCTTTTCCTTTACGATTGATCTTTGGGATCGTAATCAAAGGGTCATATCCGGCCATTCTTCCCAGAGCAAATTGACGCGTACTGTCCGAGAAGGTGTGTCCACTACCAAAAGTGACAGACCATGAAACTGAACTCGTGGTCGTCTCTGACAATTTAGACCAGTCGGGTGTCTTTGTAAGACGATAAACGCGCTTTCGCTGGTCAACCCACGCCCGGCCGTCCAACCACCAACCAGAATCTTGATAATGAATCATCTTGCCTTTAAAATCTTCTTCGATTGGATTGGAGACACGCTTGCCGGCGAAAAGCTTTGATTTTGCCTTTTCCAAAATCGCATCCCTGCGTTCGGGCGTAATATCTTGCAGACCGCGCCGGTTATCACGCGTAGGCTTTGGAATCACGATAAAATTGAGAATGTCACGCGCGCTGACTGTCACAAAGTATTTCGAACGAGCGTGCGTAATCTCCAGAGTACCAACCATACCAGCAATAGCCCCCAAAGGAAGTTCATACTCCATCTCTGGACCACTTTTGGCAGGCATGTCGGCCGCAAGACCCCGCAAAAGCTTGCTAGAATAGCGCAATCCATCAAAGACCATCTGTCGGAGTCTTGTGCGCCTTTCTACGGGGTGTCTGCGCGTATTAAAGCCAGAAACTGCCATGAATGCCTGCGAAAGAAGTTGGCGATACGAACCAGGACCTTGCAGAAGACATACAAGGCGTCCATCTTGATGTTGATCACAGTAAATATCTAATGGATCTGTCTGCGGTACCAACGGTTCTTCCGGATTTCCAACGCTATTGCGATCCTCTGGATGTAATGCCAACCACCTTAACATACGTTGGTCACCCTGCATACCACCCATCTCGGCCTGAATCAATGAAGGAGCCGCCCATTTGAATGGAAGGTTCATGGGCCAATCTTTACTCGTATTGTAGTTTGACGTCTGGGAACTCATCAACAACTTTAACGATATATCCAATATCTTGGAAATGATATCGGGCGATGGCATCCAAATGGGCTGAAGAGACGCCAAAAGAGCCAAAGAAGACATGAAGAACATGTCATCCTCATCATAGAATGAATCTTCCGCTGCTATGACAAACAAACGCTTGAGAAAATGTTGAAAACCAGAGACAAACTTTCCAATTGTTGGCAAAAAGAATCCTTGTTGAACACCACGACAATGGCGCTCCACAATCCGCGAAACAACTTCCTGAGTAGCCCATGTCTCCTCCGTTTCAGGATGAACCATCTTCACAGGCCGCCGACGAATAGCCTTCTGAAGCAATGAAATACAACCAGAGGTGCCGATATTGTCCAGAAAATGCCGAAGAGAATCGTCCGGCGTCTGATAGTCGTCAGAAACCGTCAAAGAAACCACAAAAGCAATTTTGCGGCCAAGCGTCTCAAAAACATAAGCCATCTCATTCTCTGACGTTTCATAGTCAGAAACAAGTTCTCCGTGCGCTATTACTGTGTCCACGCCCGTTATCACACCCTGCTGTGTCTCTTGCTTATATATTTGCCAATTTGTGCGGTCATAGCCCATATAATTTCCGGGGTTCTTTGGACCGGCCGGTGATGATCCGGGAGGCGCTGCAACAGCAGACACCAACTCCTTCATCGTCCATGTAGAGCCACGAGAAGTGTATTTTTCGGGCTCAACTAACATGCGGTCGCCATTGGGCAAGATAGAATCCGGCAGTGCGATGATTTCGAAGCGAAGAGCTTCATTATTCCAAGCCATTGGCAAAGAAGCCATTTGATCATCACCCACAATTTCTGGCACAAATTCCGGCCATTGTTTTTGGGCGACTTTCGCCGGACAGAGAGTTTGGCGCACATTTGACACGTTGTGGACACGCAGAATGCCATTCCGGATCGATTTGGCCTTGGGAACAGGCACGAGCATGACCGAGGTGCCCGGTTCCAGGTGATGGCCTTGGACCGAGAGGGAACTGAGTGCACGAATATTAGGCATGGTATGACTAAAAATATTTCCTGTAAATAGTGACTAAAATTTTAGTCCTGGATTTGACCAAAATTTTAGTCAAAGATCTTCAACTTTCCAAAAAATCATATTTACAGTGGGTCAACCCATTAAAAATGTCCTCTCTTTTTGACCAAGACGACGGATGCATACCATCACTAACATGGACACAACGATGGTATGGCTTTTGTGCTTGTTTTGTCATAGGTAATTTAACCTCATTATTATCCAGCATTTCACTGACAAAAGGAAATATACCAGCATTCGCCCTCTTGTATACTCTTGGAAATGTTATTTCTATCTGTTCCACTGGGGTTGTTTGGGGGCCGAAAAGACAATGTAAAAAAATGTTTCACAAAACACGCGCTATCGCAACCAGTATGTACTTAATATGTATTGTAGCCACTCTTATTTTTGCTACGACTGATTTGGCACCAACAAAGACCGCAAAGGTGGGGATTTGTATTTTTTTAATTGTTTTGCAGTTTATTGCATTATGTTGGTATTGTCTCAGTTATATTCCATATGCACGGACTATAGCCAAACAATGTTTACCGTTTTAATGACCAATATATTACCAAAATTTTGGTGAGAGATTACCAAAAAATTGGTGAGAGATTACCAAAATTTTGGTCAGAGATTACCAAAATTTTGGTCAGAGATTACCAAAAAATTGGTGAGAGATTACCAAAAAATTGGTCAGAGAGATTACCAAAAAATTGGTCAGAGAGATTACCAAAAAATTGGTCCGGGAAATTTCTTCAGAATTTTCTCAAGGATATTTGTCGTGACCAAATTTTTAGTCCAGGATTCAGCCAGGTGATTACCAAAATTTTAGTCCAGGATTCAGCCAGGTGATTACCAAATTTTTAGTCCAGGATTCAGCCAGGTGATTACCAAATTTTTGGTCAGGAAA
>Ga0209533_1003102_pt1 | contig 14835 bp, 13 predicted proteins | sample COG_04_FD_184748 | JGI IMG/M metagenome (GOLD analysis project Ga0209533, IMG submission 184748) | Pelagic Microbial community sample from North Sea - COGITO 998_met_04 (SPAdes) (version 2) | ecosystem: Environmental > Aquatic > Marine > Neritic zone/Coastal water | place: Helgoland, sampling...
ACATGAAATAAATAAAAATTACATGAAATAAATAAAAATTATATGAAATAAATAAAAATTATATGAAATAAATAAAAATTATATGAAATAAATAAAAATTATATGAAATAAATAAAAATTACATGAAATAAATAAAAATTACATGAAATAAATAAAAATTATATGAAATAAATAAAAATTATATGAAATAAATAAAAATTATATGAAATAAATAAAAATTATATGAAATAAATAAAAATTATATGAAATAAATAAAAAATTATATGATTAATTCATAATAAATTAATATATTTTTGAATGATATGATCTATGACGTATTTCGTGTGTATTTATTTTTTTAATTATAGTATTTTTATATGTAATTATTAATTTTGTAGGGTAGGGGTGGTAAATTATAAGAATTAATATTTATTACTATTATAATTATTATTATATTAGTGGTGATAGAGCACTAAAATATATATATTAATTAATTTATATAGTTATAATATAATAATTCAAGGGTGGTGTATTTATAATTTATATAAATTTAAATTAATATTATATGTTTTAACACCTTTTCTCCTAATCTTATTTTTATAATTTCGACCATAAGTAGTTTGTTCTGTATATCCCAAATCTATTACAATACATGATAAGTCATACTTATTTACATCACTAAATCTTTTTCTCATTTCATTATCATTAGAATATTTAATAAATGCATTTTTTATATCGAGAATACTATTATATTGTCCATTATTTTTATCATTAATATCTATATTTTTAATAATGAATTGTTTAATATAATGTTCAGGTTCCTCATATGTTCCATTCATTAAATTAGATACTGGTGTTTCAATAGGGTTTATATTTTTAATAGCATTATTTTTTAATATAGATATTTCTTGTACACTGTGTCCCGCATCATTTGGTTTTTTTAATATTACTGATAGTTCATCGTCATTATTTAATTTAATATCTTTATTAATATTTAAAATCAATTCATTAATTTCACTTTCTATTTTTTTAATAAGTTTTTCATTTTTATTATGAAATTTTATAAATGAATTATGTTGAGTTTTAAAACTTTCTTTTAATAATTTAACAGTTTCATTATTATTATTCAAACTAGTGAAAACATTAGATATTTTTATATCAATATTAACAATATTATCATGACTTTTTCTTTCAGTTATAATTTTATCAAATAAGATAATATAATTCTTTATAATATCAGGTGTTAAATTACAAGCAGAAGGGATAAATAATATTGGTTTGCTATTAATATATTCATATGTTATATCTTCTATAGGTTTACCATTCCAAGATATTGATGTATGTTGTGAAATAATTATACCTGCATCAGAATTAGTTGTAATAGTATCCTTTATAAGTTTATCGAGTTGAGAAGAAGGAATAATAGTTTTGTAATTTTTAGTATCAACACAAATTTTATTATTAGAATCTGGATTTATAAATTGATGATCTCCTGAATTATTTTCTTTTGCTTTGTTGTGAACAATCCATCCTTTTGGTACATATAATTTTTCAGTAATATTTTCACCATTTACACCTTTTCTTTGTGAATTATTTGTTATACCACAAGTTGTTATTAATTTATTATTCAATTCATCCTTTTGTTGTTCTAATTTATTAATTTTTATTTCGAATTTTTCTTCTTTTTTATTATAATCTTCTTTTAATTTTTCTTCTCTTATAAAGTTTTGTTCACCAATTTTATTAATAGTTTCTTCATGTTTATTTGTAATATTATCTAATGATAATTGAATATTATTATTTTGTTTTTTTCCAAGTTCTATTTCATATTGTTTTTCTTTTAATTGTTTAGTATAATTTAATAAATTTTCTTCTAATTCTTCTTTCTCTGTTTTAATTTCATAAAAGTTATTTTTTAATTCTAAATTATATTGTTTTGATAATTCTTCAGCACGTTTATCTATCTCTTTATTATGGGTAATATCTAATATTGCTTTTTTCTGAGTATTAATAGTATCCAATTTTATTTTATTAAATATTTCAATAAATTTAGTAATCTCGAAATCATTATTTAAAATAGGTTTTAAATATTGGACCACTGATTCTAAATTTTCTAATTCTTTTTCTGATAATTTATAAATTAAAGGGAAATTTTTAATATTTTCAATCATATTTTAATAATTCTATTATAATATTATACTTAAATAATTATATTAAAAGTTTTTAAAATATAATATTAAAAGTTTTTAAAATATAAATTTGAAATATATTTAAAGTTATATTTAAATTAATAAATTGAATAATGGATAATTATTTAAATAGTTTAGATATATTATATGATGAAAATGTAATTAATGATGATCCTTGCTGTAATGACATGGATAATCATTTCATCTCACACGAAAAAATTTTATGTCGCGTATGCGGTATGGATATAGACAATATAAGTTGTTTGCCAGAAAAATCGTATGAAAATAAAAACAATTCTCACCATGGTATGCCTGTTAATGAATTACTACCAGGTACTAATTTAGGATCGGTTGTATCTGGAGGACACTATAAAAATTACAATATGAGACTAGTCCAACAAGTTAATAATTATACTTTAATGACTTATAAGGACCGATCTGTATTATTAGTATTTAATCAAATATCTTCTTGTTGTAAGAGACACGGTATAAATGATAAGATAATTGATGAAGCAAAAGGTATTTATAAACATATATCTGCCAAAAAAATCTCAAGGGGTTCTAATAGGTTAGGGATTATTGCTTCATGTGTATTTCTAGCTGCTAAAAATGTTGGAAATCCACGTTCCAGTAAAGAAATTAGTAAAGTATTTGGTTGTGATTCAAAAGTTGTAACAAAAGGAATAAAAACTGTTAATGATATAATGAGGATGCATAAATTAGGTGCCAGAGTTAAAAAAGATAGAGTTAATTATGCTGATCTAATTTCAAGGTTTTGTAATAATTTGGATTTAAATGAAAAACAAATATCTGAAATTCACAAAATATCTTTGATAATATTGACAGAACATAAATTAGATTTATCTTCATGTACACCTTCTAGTCTATCAGCAAGTTTTATATATTATTATATTCACATTAATGATATAAATATTAGTAAAAAAGAAGTATCTGATAACACTAGTATAAGTGTAGTAACAATACAAAAAGTAGTTAATAAATTAATTAATATTAATAAAAATGAGACCGATTAGATTTATAGTTAATAATTTTACGTGATTCCATATGTGTATATTTAATATTGTTGCCATTAAAATTATGATGAATAGTTATATTAAATAATTCTGATAATAATATCATAATGGGATCACATGATGAACAATCATATCCTTGATTAATATTATTTTCATTAAAATTTTTTACCATTTCATAATTTTCTTTTAATAATTGTTCGTTTAAATTTTCTTCTTGCCATTTCACATTATTACATATTTTATTGTTTTTTTTTAATAATAAAATAAAGTCTTTATTATTAATATTTTTATTTGAATTTAATAATTGTAAATCTTCTTGAGTTAATGATCTTATTATACCATCCCAAAAACAAGTCATATGTATATATATATATAATTATTGATAATAAATTTGAAAATTTGAGAATAACTATTATATAAAAATAATAAGAATATATATTGTAAATTTGAATTATTATTAAAGATATTTTAATATAATATTAATAATGATACAATTCCAGATATTAGATTTATCATCAGATGATATTGAAATAGATGAAGAATCCAAATTTATAATAAGTATTTATGGTAAATCCAATGAGATAGATGAAAAAGGATTCAATAAAAATGTTATATGTCATATAGAGGGTTTTAAACCATACTTTTATTTAAAATATCCCGTGATATGGCAAAAATCATTCATATGTAATTCGTTTTTAGGTGAGAGATTCCTGGATATAGAAGAATATGTGTCAGGTAATAATTCTGAAAGTGTTGGTGAATATAATGAATTATATGGATATCATTTGGATGAAAATAATGATGAAAAGAAATATAAATTTATAAAATTAGAATTTATAAATTATGAAAACATGAAAAAAACTATTAGAATAATCAAGAAATTCTGTGAACAAGATATTATAGAAAATTCATTTATAGAAGATCAAAAAAAAATTAATGGATTTATTGAATTATCTAATGATAATGAATATAGGTTTGATAGTAATTTATATGAATCAAATATTCATCCAGTTCTAAGATTTATTCATGAAAAAAACCTTAAAACTTGTGGATGGGTTCAAATAGATAATGAACAATTAATAGAAGAAGATAAAAAAATGTTTAATGTTGAATTAGAATATAAAAATATCCATTTGAAAAATATTAAACCAATCGATATAAAAGATATTAATAAATTTATTATTGGTTCATTTGATATTGAGTGTGATAGTGCACATGGTGATTTCCCTAATCCTAATAAGGATTTTAAGAAATTGGCAGTTGATATTACAGATCATTATAAAAAATATGCGCCAGTATCAAGTGAAAATATGTGTAAAAGTATATTACAAAAATCACTAAATATTGCTCAAAATGGTGGTGATAATGATATAAATTCTATTGAATTAGAAAACGGACCTATCCCAGAAGATAATTTAAATAATACTATACATAATAATTTAAGTGTTATTAAAGAATTATTAGATAATAGTGCTGATAATTCAAAATCAAGAGATCTATGTGTGAATGAATTAAACAAAATATTCTCAAAAATAATAAAAAATCCAGGAACGCCCCCTGAATATATTAAAGTATTAGGCGATCCAATTATACAAATAGGTTCAGTCTTTCATAGATATGGTGATACAGAACCATACGATAGAAGTATTGTGGTAATGGGTCCACAGGACGATATGGATGAAACTGAAATATGTGATGATTTAAATGGGATAAATGTTTATAGATGTAAAAATGAAAGAGAATTATTATTGAAATGGAAAGATTTAATATTGAAACATAATCCTGATTATATTACAGGATATAATATATTTGGATTTGATTTTGATTATATTATAAAAAGAGTTGAAAAAATATTTAAATGTACACATAAATATTGTAGATATAATGATTTCACGAGAACAAAACAACATCATAAAAAATGTGATTCGCATTCATTTTACCGATTAGGGAGATTAATGAAAAAACGTGAATATGATCAATATAATAAAATAAATTTAACAGAAACTATTGATAATAAATCAATACAATCTGTATATTTTCAACATAGCACAAAAAAATGTTGTACTATTACAAAAAGATTAGGAGGTAATCAAAAAGAAGATGAAAAATCTAATGATTTTGCACAAAATACATTAAAATATATTAATATGGATGGCAGAATTATCTTTGATGTTCAGAATGAAGTGAAAAAAGGAACATCCTTAGATTCATATAAATTAGATAATGTATCGTCACACTTCATGCGAGGCACTATTACAAACAAATTTAGAAATAATATAATTACAAAACTATTAACAAATAATACAGGTAATTTAAAGGTGGATGATTATATTTCAATATCGATAACAACAAAATATGGAGAAATGAAATATAATAATGGAGAAAAATATATGATTCTCGTTGTAGGTCCAGATTATATTCATATAAAAGGAATATTAAATTATAAAAAGAAATATGGTGATAATTTTGTGAAAGCAGAATGGTGTTTAGCAAAGGATGATATAACTCCACAAGAATTATTTGATGCTCATAAGGTATTAGATAAGATTGAGGGTCCCAAAGGAAGAGCAAAGATTGCTAAATATTGTATTATGGATTGTGAGTTATGTATTCATTTATTATTATTATTAGATTTCATCCCAAATAATATGGGTATGGCTAGTGTATGTTTTGTTCCTCAACCATATATATTCTTGAGAGGTCAAGGAATAAAAGTACAATCATTAGTAACAAAATATTCAAATGATTATAATATTCGTGTCCCAACATTAAAACAGTTTAATGAAGATACTGATGATAATTCAGGATTTGAGGGTGCTATAGTATTAAATCCACTAACTGGATTATATTTAGAGGATCCTATTGCTGTATTAGATTATGCTTCTTTATATCCCACATCAATTCAAGAAAAGAATTTATCACATGATACATATTTTGGTGAATATTCCGAAGTATCTGATAAAATAGAAAGTTTGGGGTGGAAAAATAAAATAGATTATAATCGAGTTAAATATAAAGATTATGTTTATGAAATAAAACCAGGAACATCTGTTGTTGATAAAAATCCAGTTATGGTGGAAACTATAGATGAAAATGGGAATGTCTCATCTGTGCATAAAGAAATAGATTGTGTATTTATATCTGATACTGGCAAAACAAAGAAAAAGGGTATTATAAATATTGTGGTAAGTGCTTTATTAGAACAAAGAAAAGCAACAAAGTATCTTCTCAAACATGAAAAAAATGAAGATAAAAAGAAAGTATTAGATGGTTATCAGTTGGCATATAAATTGACAGCAAATTCAGTATATGGTCAATTAGGTGCGAAAACATCCAGTATATCATTTAAGAAAGTTGCTGCATGTACTACAGCAATTGGTAGAGAAAGAATATATGATGCTGACAGATTAGTAATGGCCTGGGCAAAAGAAAATAACAAATTACCTCCTGTAGTAGTTTATGGTGATACAGATTCTATATTTGTAAAATTTAATAAAAGGGATAAAGGTAAAACATATGAAGGCAAAGAAGCATTGGCGTATTGTATTCAGTGTGGTAAAGATTCAGGTAAATATATTACTAAAAAACTACATGAGGAAGGTAAAATACCTCAAGATTTAGAATATGAGAAAACATTCTGGCCATTTATATTGATATCTAAAAAAAGATATACAGGAGATAAATATGAATTTACAGCAGAGGAAACACCTAAAAGAACATCTATGGGATTAGTAACAAAAAGAAGAGATAATGCTCCGATTGTTAAATATGTGTTTGGTAATCTGATTAATAAATTCATGTATGATAAAGATTTAAATAAAACATTAGATTGGTTAAGGATTACATTAAAAAGAATAATGGATGGTAAAGAACATATTAGTATGTTTATGTTATCAAAAACATTAAATAGTTATTATAAGAATCCACAGTCAATTCCACATAAAGTGTTGGCAGATAGGATTGGTGAACGGGATCCTGGTAATAAACCAAAAGCGAATGATAGAATACCATTTGCATTTGTTAAAGTCGATGATAAACCTGAATTTATAGGATTCAAAAAAGCATATGAAATGAAAGGAACGGGTGAATATAAAAAGGTAAAATCAAGAGTCGCAACAGGTGAATATTATCAGAAAAATCAAATAAAGGATGATGGATTTTATAAGAATGGGAAACCTAAAACAAAAAAAGTTCAAGTAGATAATTTAGATAAACCTAAATATGAAACTATTGAAACAAATGGTGAGGAAATTAAGAAAAAAACAGAAGTACAAGGTGAACCTAAATATAGGAAAAAGATTATTCTACAAGGTGATAGGATTGAACATCCTGATTATATTAAAGAGAAAAACTTAAAATTAGATTATAAATTTTATATATCAAATCAAATAATGAATCCAGTTAGACAAGTATTAGATATTTCAATGAATCCAGGTGAGTCACAAGAATTATTTAATAAGTTTCTACAATAATTAATATTCAAGATATAAATTATTTTTTTAAAAAGAAATGAAAATAAAATGTAGATATAATATATAATATATAACATGCCTAATATGATAGGAGGTGCAATTAAAAAAAAGTTAGAAAATATGAGTGATAGTAGTAGTATAATAATAATGATATTAGGTTCTTTGTTAATTTTGTTTATAAAGATGTATTTAGTAAAAATGTCGTATAATATAATTGCACCTAAAATAATGAAAGATGATAAAGCATATAAATTAACTATGAGAGATGCCTTCTTTTTAGTAATTATTTTAATGAGTTAAATAAATATATAAATATATATAAAATGGAACATAGTTTAATATATTTAGTACATATGTTTTTTGTGACACCTTTATTTATATACCCATTTGTTGCAGATAAATATTTTAATGTAGAATCATATGATAATTATTTTTTAATAATGTTTATTATTGGTTTAGTGGTTTTTATGTATCACGGATATAAATTTTATTTAATTAATAAGTATTAATTATTTAATAAATTTAACTATATTTTCTATAATTATTTTATTATCAGATTGATCAATACCTTTTGGTATAATTATTGATTTTTCATAGTCGAGCATTTTTTTAGATAATGTTTTACATAATTCTAGTTTTTTCTTTTCATCTGTTTTACATTTTTTTCGATATTTTTCGTAAAGTGGGTGTAATTTTAATTCTTTCGTTTTAATTGATGATTGTGTATGGAATTGTATTTCTATTGGAATATTTTTAAACTTATTACATTTATATACTGTATTTATACCTTGATAATAATCTCCTAAATCCCACATTACAACTTTCTTGTTAGGTTTTAATGGTGAACACATACCACCTTGAATATATAATTCTTTAATAATTCGTATGACTTCTTCTTTATATTTATTTTGCCTTATTATATATGTAAAACGAATATAGTCCCCTAAGTTTTTTTTAATGGAGTCTATAGATTGTTTATCGTATTTAAGTCTTTTATATATTTTATCACTTAAAGAACTATGTGATTTAATCATAAATTTAGAATAATTATCAGATAATTTAGATGATTTAGATTGTAATGATTCCATTAATTTTTTGATATCTTTTATAACGGTTTTGGATAAATTAATAATTTGCTGAGAAACTCTGTTGGCAATAATTCTATTTCTTTTATCACCAACTTGTATAGTACTATCACTAATAGATTCATTCAATGTAGAATTCTTAGACAAACTTATTTTTATTTTAGTTTTAATTTTATTTTTTTTAGTTTTATTCTTTTTATTCTTTTTATTATTCATATAATATATATATATTATAAATAATTGTAGTTAATAAGGTATTAAAAATATAATAATATTATATATAAATGTTTTTTTATGATAGTTATGATATAGTAATAGCAGGAGGAGGTATATCAGGATTATTTTTAGCATATAAATTAGTAGATACTGATTTAAATATTTTGGTATTGGAAAAGGAGAAAGAATTTGGTGGAAGAGTTCACACAATTCAAAAGAATGGATATCAATATGAATGTGGTGCTGCAAGATTTTGTAATAAACATAATAAATTATTAACATTAATTCATGAATTAGATTTAAAAGATGATATTATAGAATTACCTGATAAAATAGAATCAATTATAGATGGTAAAAAGGAAAAATGCGATATAAATAAATTATTAAATAATGCAATATTAAAATCAAAAGAATATCCAAAAGATGAATTACGAAATATAGTATTTTATCAATATTTAATAGAAGTGTATGATTTTAAAACAGCAGATTATATAAATACTTGTTTTGGATATGATAGTGAATTTTTTAAGTTAAATGCTGATGCTGTAATAAATATGTTTAAGAAAGATTTATTTCATGGTGATACTAAATATTTTACCTTAAAAAATGGATTATCATCGATAATAAAAGGTATGGTAGAATTATTAGATAGTGCTGATAATGTGATATTAAAATTAGAAGATGGTTTACAAGAACTCACAGATAGTCTAGTAACAACTGATAAAGGATATAAATATAATTATGATAAGATTATATTTACAATACCTCAAGAATCATTAAAGAAAATAGAATATTTAAAAGATGTAAAAGAATTGGATACAGTTAATGGTATACCATTATTACGTGTATATTTTAAATATCCTGTTAAGGATTGTAAAGTATGGTTTAAAAATATAAAAAGAACAACAACTGATAATTATATTAGACATATAATACCTATTGATTATAATAATGGTTTGATAATGATAAGTTATACTGATCATTTATATGCAGAAATGTTATTAACAATATATAATTCTGGTAAAGATAAATTAATAAAAGCAATTCATAAAGAAATAAATGTATTATTTGGAATTAATCCACCCGAACCAGATGAAGTATTTTTCCATTATTGGGAAAATGGATGTCATTTTTGGGATGTCGGTGCAGATATGAATGAAGTATATGGTAAAATAATGAAACCTATAGATGATAAAGAATTATATATATGTGGAGAATCATTTAGTAAAAAACAAGCATGGATGGAAGGTTCGTTAGAAACTTGTTATGATGTAATGAAAAAATTAAAATTAAAAAATATTAAAGTAAAACACAAAAAAGAGAAGAAATTAAAAAAATATAATATAGACGAGGTCTTAAAAGAAGATAATTGGATAATAATGGATATAGAAAATGAATTAAAAATATATGATTTAACTAAATGGATTAAAGAACATCCTGGAGGGGATAAAATATATAATGGTATAAAAGCAAATATGTATTATAAAGATAAGAGTGAATCTCCTAAATCACCAATGGAGGTATTTATGGGTAATCAGATACATAAAGATAAGAATGTTTTAAATAGGTTTTTCTTACAAAAAAATAAATATGTTAAATTATTAGGATATTTAAAATAATATATTTATATAATATATTTATATAATGGTTGATAGAGATTTTTTACAAATAAAATTATTAGTTAGAGAGATGATAGAGGGAAAAATTCAGATAAATAAACCATTGGTAATAACTAGTTCTGATAGAACTAATTCGGAAGAATTATCATTTTTATCACATATATTAAAATATAATAATGTTAAGAAAGATACGATGTTTATATTTTTAAATGAAGTATTAGAGATATTTAATAATCAAATTATTAAATTAATGAGAAATTCTAATATTCAAAATTATATTGATAATTTAAAAGTTGAATGGGATGATTTATCAGATATTTTATTTAAAGATATATTTACAGAAAAACAAGTCAAATCAATGGAAAATATAATGGATAATATAAATGGATTGTGTAGAGGATTTAAAGAAATAAATACCAGCGTTGAATCTAATAATGTTACTGATCTAGTAGAAGAAGATGATTTAGTAGAACGTATGGATATATTTGTAGGGTTGATAAGCGAATTTAATGAGAATATAGGCGAAATAACAAGTGAATTAGATAGTTTTGAAGAAAATTTAAATAATTTAAATAGTTGTGTATTATTAGATCTGAGTATGAAGAACAAGAGATTATATTTAGAATTTAATGATATGACAGATGATAAAAATATTCCTGAAAATATTCAAAATATATTTTTAAATTATTTATTAATATTAAATTTATTAAAAAAACAGATAATATATTATAAAAAAACAATAAAGAAAGTAGAAGAGATATCAGGTAATATGGAAAAACATACAGTATCAACAAAAAAGGTGATAAAATGTCATGATAAATTATTTATGAGTCAAGAACAAGAAAGAGGTATCGAATCATATTTAGATAAATTAATTATTAATTAATTTATTTAATAAATTTATTTAATCTGGATTTAGATTTATTAGAGATATTAGATTTAGGTTTTTTTTCAATAATATTTAATGAATAAGAATTATCATTTATATCAAATATTAAGTTATGGATTTTAACAATTTTACATTCATCTTGGTTGTATTCTACATCAGATGCCTTGTTTAATTTTTTCATATTTTTTATAAGAAGATTTGTTAAAAGTAGGGATTGTTTCTCATTTAAATTTTGTGTAACATTCTCAAAAGAAACAAATTCTTTGAATAGATTATTCTTAGTAGAGTTGTCTAACTTATTCCAAGATTTATAGTATTGATTTTTTTTTTCTTGTTCCAATAGATCATCTATTTCTGTTTTATTAGAATAGTTGGTTGTGTTTGATTTTGTTACGTGTGAGAATGATGATTTTTTGTGAACTTGAATATCATCAGATTTATTATTAGAACTTAAAATATTCTTTAAATCCATATAATATATTATATTAATATATTCTTAAATAAGATATTTAACAATATTTAACAATATTTTAAAATGATTGAACAATAAATATTAGAGAGAACATAAAATAAATTAATTAATTATATTTTTTTAAAAAAAAATCTATGTTATAGTATAAAAATATATGTCTGGTCAAATTAAAAAAGTTCTTTCACCGCTCCAACCGGTTGCCAAAGTCGTAAAAAGTAATTCTACATTAATAACTACATTATTATTTTGTGTAATTGCATTCTCGATGCTCCCTCTAAATTTAGTAATGAGGTCAAATGTCCAAAAAAAAGTAATGACTAGAGTTCATGATCTAATTACCACTTCTATAGGACAACTATTCATATTCATGCTATTTGTATGCTTATACATGAATGCTGATGTTGAAAACATGGTACTGTTATTATACGTATTATGGTTAACTAATAATCAATAAATATATATGTATTTTTTTAAAAGTCTTCATCTAGTTCAAATCTATTGTCATCTGCGTTAGAATTTGGATTTGCTACGTTTGAATATTCTCCTACTCTTTTCTCAAAGAAATTTGTTTTACCTTGAATAGATATTGCTTCCATCCAATCAAATGGATTTTGAGCATTATATATTTTATCTAAACCTAACATTAATAATAATCTATCGGCAATATATTCAATATATTGTTTCATTAAATCATTATTCATACCAATTAATTTACAAGGTAATGATTCAGTAATAAATTCTTTTTCTATAGACACGGCTTCTCTAACAATTTCTAAAATATCTGAGTTAGAACATTTATTAGATAAATTATGATGCATTAAAACAGCAAATTCTGTATGTAATCCTTCATCACGACTAATTAATTCATTACTATGACATAATCCAGGCATAATCCCACGTTTCTTTAACCAAAATATAGAACAGAATGCTCCTGAAAAGAATATCCCTTCAACACACGCAAATGCTATAACTCGTTTATTAAAGTCAGATGTATCACTTATCCATTTTAATGCCCATTGTGCTTTCTTATTTACACTGGGTATAGTTTCTATTGCATTTAATAATTTATCTTTTAATGGTAGATCTTTAATATATGTATCAATTAATAATGAATATGTTTCAGAATGAATATTTTCTATAGCAATTTGGAATCCATAGAAAAACTTGGCTTCTAAGATTTTGACTTCATTACAAAATCGTTCTACTAAGTTCTCATTTACAATACCGTCCGAAGCAGCAAAGAATGCTAATATATTATTTAGAAAATGTTTTTCATCATTTGATAAATTATTATAATCTTTGAGGTCGTTAGTTAAATCTAATTCTTCAGCAGTCCAAAAATTTGCTTGTGCTTTTTTATACATTTCCCAGAATACGTCGTGTTTAATAGGGAAAATAACATATCTTTTTTCTTCTTCAGATAATAATATTTCAGAATTATTAATATTTGACATTTCAATAATATTATCAATATATTTTTAAGTATAATTTAAAAATATATATATTTATATTTTATATGAAAATATATATTTTTGATTTAGATGATACTATAATTTACCATCCATTTGGAATTGTTGATTATAATAAAATGAAAATAGATAAAAATTTATCGAAGATATTAAATAATTTAGATTCTCCAAAATTTATATATTCAAATGGAACACTTGAACATGTTAAAGAAGTATTAAATAATATGGAATTATCAAATACTTTTAATAAAATTTATGCTAGAGATACTATTCCATATATGAAACCATATATAGAGTCATTTAAATTTGTAGAACAAGATATAAAAAAATATTATAATGATAGAAATAAATATTATTTTTTTGATGATCTATTGGATAATTTAAAGACAGCAAAAAGTAGAGGGTGGATAACAATATGGGTAAATATAAAGTTTATGGATTGTCCTTATTATGTAGATTATGCTTTTCCTAATGTTCATACAGCAATCATGTATTTTCTAATAGATAATTGATTCACAGAATAAATTTGATTTTGTTAATTAAATTTTTATAAACATCAAAATAACCTACTCAAAATAGTAGAACAAAGAACAAAACAACTTTCAAACCAAGAACAAACAGTCTTTCAAACCAAAGAACAACCAAGTCTTTCAAAAGAAATACTTAATGGCTCTTGTACTCAGTTCAATCATTGGACCGGATTCCCAAGAACAGTTCATTCAACCTGAAGATATTGAGAAGGCGCGTCAGGTAGGTGTTCTTACACCTAAAAGTACTTCACTATCTGACAGGGATCTCCCAAACGGACCCTCTCTTGTGGATGAAATCGACTTCTTGATTATGCAGGAGCGGATTGAATCAGAAGATAAGGAAATGAATGATTGGATTTCCTGGACCGAAAAAGAGGAAATATTGCTAACATCAGTCCAGTGCGAGATGGGATTTTGTCCTGTGAGACGCCAACAGGGTGTGCGTATTACATCTGAGAAGGGACATTACTATTTCGGAACTACTGATGACAATATTTCAGTTTGTATTCCCAAAAATATTCTTGAAAATCTCCCCCCACGGGAAGGGGACAACTTTCAGATGATTAAATATAGTATATATATGATGGACATAATATACTACCCAGTCGGGAGAAATATGTGGAGAGCACTAAAGGTGTATGAAAGTGCGACTCCTAATTCTATGCTAGAGTCAGTAATAGAAGGATACGGACTTCATAGTATTCGTGATTTTTATACGGTTACTTATACTGCTCCGTGTCCTCGTAGTATAGTTGGTAAGGTGATTGGTCGCGGAGGTCAGAACCTTACTTCAATGTTGCGTGAATTCTTCCCATTCGCATCACCAGATGATTATCCCAGCATTAATATCGATCCAATTGATGACGATATAGCACGTATCT
>Ga0209533_1003113_pt1 | contig 14821 bp, 13 predicted proteins | sample COG_04_FD_184748 | JGI IMG/M metagenome (GOLD analysis project Ga0209533, IMG submission 184748) | Pelagic Microbial community sample from North Sea - COGITO 998_met_04 (SPAdes) (version 2) | ecosystem: Environmental > Aquatic > Marine > Neritic zone/Coastal water | place: Helgoland, sampling...
CATTGCTTCAAAAGGAGTAAAATTGATTATGTGGGGGTTTTTTAAAAAATTAGTAATTGCAGACAATGCAGCTGGATTTGTGAATTTTGTTTTTGAAAATTCAGGTGAATTAGGTTTTGTTTTACATTGGTTGGGTATTGTTGCATTTGCCTTTCAAATATATTGTGATTTTTCTGGGTATTCGGATATAGCAATTGGATTGGCAGGGCTACTGGGATTTAGTTTGAGTAGAAACTTCAACTATCCGTATTTTTCAGAGAATATTTCTAATTTCTGGAAAAGATGGCATATTTCTCTTTCATCATGGTTTAGGGATTATGTATATATTCCATTAGGAGGAAATAGAAATGGAAGGGGGAAATGGATTAAGAATATCTTATTAACCTTTTGTATAAGTGGCTTTTGGCATGGAGCCAGTTGGAACTTTATAGTGTGGGGCTTGCTGCATGGGTTATATTATTTGCCTTGGAATTTATTACGAAATAAATTTCTTATAAAACTACCTGTGTTTTTATCAATGATAGGGACCTTTATTATTGTTTGTATTGCTTGGGTGTTTTTCAGACAAACAGATTTGTTAAAGGCTTTAAATTTCTCATATTCGTTATTTCAGGTCTCTGATTTATTGGATTTAATGAAAGGTGTAGGGCTAGAAGTACTTAAATATCAATTGATAAAGAATAAGACGTTTTTTGTTATGTTGATGTTGTTTGTTTTAATTGAATACCTGTCACGTAATTCGGAAACGATTTTTTTATTCAACTCTAAACTCAAACCAATAAGGCTATTAGCATTTTTGTTTGTCTTTCAAGTAATTTTGTTATTTGGAAAATTTGAATTAGTAGAATTCATTTATTTTCAGTTTTGATGAATAAGTTTTTAAGGAATGTATTTTTACTGGGAACCTTAGGGCTGATAACATATATTTTGATAGCATTTGTAGTCTTTCAAACACGTTTTTCCGGATTTCAAAACATGCAATACAAAACTTGGGTTAAGTCACCTGGGTACAGTTATAAAAAGTTTATTGAATTTGATAAGTCAGACAAAAAATTTGATTTGATTTTTCTAGGGTCATCTCATTGCTACCTTGGGTTTAATCCAATCTTATTTGATAAAAACGGATACACATCTTATAATTTGGGTTCAGGTGCGCAAACACCATATAACAGCTATTATTTGTTAAAGCATTATATTGATAAGAAGTCCGTAAATAAGATTATTGTGGATGTTTATTGGAAAATGCTAATGACTGAGCCTACTGAATCTACAATGGATTTTGCAAGTAATATGAAACCTAATTTGGCTTCAATCGATATGGTGTTTATGCATCCAAAAATAAATTGCATCAATAACTTACTTTTTTCATTGCTAAATTTTAATAATTGGGAGGAGAAAAGTAAGGTGATTGAAAATATATATGGACAATATCAGGGTAAAGGTTTTGTTACAAGAAAAGAAACACAGGAAGGGTTAGGAAATCTCCCAAAACATAACTTTGTTCCTAACAAAGGCCAGATGAGTTATTTGAGCAATTTAATTGAGTTATGCAACAAGAATAGTATTGAACTAGTACTTGTTAAAACGCCTGTAACTTCAGAGTATTACAGTTCTTTGAATGGTCATTGTTTTGATTCAACAATAAAGGATTTAGCTGAAAAACATCAAATTAAATTTTTAAACTTTAATGTTGAACCCCATAAAAGCAACCTAGGTTTGAATACAAATAGTCATTTCTTTGATAAATCGCATTTAAATGTTAATGGAACTGAAATATTTAATGAATACCTCTTAAGTTTATTGCAATGAAAATTCTAAAAAAGCTTTATTGGAGATTGTATAATTTGCTTTGGTTACCGATTATTAAAAACCGAAACAAAAGAAAAATACGTGAAGATCGTTTTAAAGGAAGAGATAAATACAGTCTGGATCACAATGAATCAACCATTTTGAAAAGCAAAATGGAACTATACCATGCTCAAGAACAAAGTGCACTTAACAAGCAATTTTCTGAAGAAACAAAGTTGTTAGCGAAAAAGTTCCATAATAATGGGTTTGTCTTTTTTCCTTTCTCTCCTTATTCTTCAGAATTAATTAAAACAATAAAAGAAAAGGTAAATAATCTTTTTGATAATCCGGACCACTATGAAATAAGAGGAAAATGTTTGCCAAATGGTCAAGCCATGTCTTATGCTCTTACAACCATTTCTAGCCAATTGCAAGAAGTAAACCAATTGCTTGTTGATAAGGTTTCAGATTTATTACAGTGCTACTATGGAAGTTATTTTGATATAGGAACTGTGGTAGTTTGGCGAAATAAAAATATTCCTGAACAGTTTAAAAAGAATAATGAAGTTTTTTCCGAGAGGTGGCATTGGGATCATAGGTCGCTAAATATGACTAAATTGTTTTATATGGTTGATGATATAAGTCTTGATCAGGGGCCATTTCATTTTCAATCAAAACAGCGTTCAATGGAACTTATTAAATTAGGCTATAAGGATAGGATGGATTATGGATTGGAACCTGAGGTTATTGAAAATACTGAATTTGTAAATAAACTTACAGGAAAAGCAGGAGATATTTTATTGATTAATACCACATATTGTCTGCATAAGGCTGGGAACCCTAAAAAAGGAAAACATCGTGATATTATTCAATTTCAATTTTTTCCAAGTTCAAAGCCACTTGAAACAAATTGGCTTAATAATCCAGTAAAAACGAAAACCACTTTAGGTAAAAGAGGTAAAATATAGTTTATGAGTAAAAAACAAAAAGAAGAGTTTTTAACCTCTGAGGCAAATAATTGGTTCAATAGAAATAAAAAGAATATTGAAAGCTACAATCCTGATAAAGATTTTATCCTAAACAAAATAAAATCATACAATTTTAGGCCAAATGCCGTACTAGAAATTGGGTGTGCAGATGGGTATCGATTGAATGAGCTAAGGAAAAGATATTCTTGTGGCGCTTTTGGGGTTGAACCATCATTTGATGCAGTTACATATGGTAAAACACACTATAATGAAATTAGTTTATACGTTGGAACTTCTGACGAGCTTGGGTCAATAGCAGACTCATCTGTAGATTTAGTGATTTTAAACTTTGTATTTCATTGGATTGATCGAGATTTATTGCTTAAGTCTTGTGCAGAAATCGACAGGGTATTAATGACAGATGGGATTTTAATGATTGGGGATTTTTTTCCTGGATTACCGGAGATAAACACATATCATCACCCAACATTAAACAAAGTATATACTTATAAACAGGATTATGAAAGTATTTTTCTTTCTACTAAACTGTATAGTTTGGTTGATAAATCATCTTATAATCATAGCAAAAAGGATTTTGATTTTTCAAACGATTTTCACAATAGATTTTCAGTTTCTATTTTAAAAAGAACAGGAATATTAAATTATAAAAACAATTCTTAAAATGGCGAGATTAAATAATAAAACAATTGATCAGAGTTTATATGGAACTTATATAGTCTTAGAGGCTGGACCTACTCATAACGGACTTGAAAGTGCTAAGGCTCTTGCTAAGGCTGCAAAAGGAGCAGGTGCTGATTCAGTAAAATTCCAACTTTTATATGCAGATCGGCTTATGGCCGATAAAAGTTTGATGTTCTCATATAGCTACCTTGAAATTAATTCTAATGGAGAAGAAAATTATGTTGAGTTTTCCGAGCCACTGTATGACATTCTAAAAAGGAGAGAGCTAAATAAACAAGAATGGAAGGAACTTAAAAACTACTGCGATGAAATAGATATACATATGTTTACAACTGCAACCTATGAAGATGAAGTTGATTTTATTGTAGATGAATTAGGAATGGACAGTATTAAAATAAATTCATCTGATGTAACAGATTTAGAATTTATTGATTATTGTGCTAGAAAGGGAGTGAATATTCAACTAGATACTGGCAATGCAGATATTTGGGAAATTGAAAAAGCCGTAATTACCGCCGAAAACGCAGGATGTGAAAATATTATTATTCATCATTGCCCATCCGGATATCCCGCGCATGTTGAAAGTATATTTTTACGTCAAATAGCCACCTTAAAAACATTATTCCCAAAATATGCCATTGCCTTTTCTGATCATTCTCCTGGATGGGATATGGATATTGCTGCAGTTGCTTTAGGAGCTGATATGATTGAGAAAACTATTACCTTGGATAGAACTATTAAAAGTTGTGAACATTCATTTTCATTAGAGCCTGATGATGCAAAAAAATTTGTTGAATCAATTCGCGTTGTTGAAAAAGGCCTTGGAAACGCAAGACGAACTCTACCTCAAGATATTCGTGAAAAAAGAAAAAGAACCAGACGATCCCCTTATTGTCTGAAAGAATTGAATATTGGGGATGAAATTTTAGCCCAAGATTTTGAGTTTAAGCGTCCAGGGTTTGGTATTACTAGTGAAGAGTTTGAGTTTTTTATTGGTAAGCAGTTAATAAAACCCATAAAAAAAGGTGAGCCTTTAACATATGATTTAATATAAATGTAGATGGATAAATGTCTTGCAATTATTCCAGCAAGGAAGGGGTCCAAAAGAATTAAAAATAAAAATTTAGTTGATTTTTTTGGTAAGCCATTGTTGCAATATACGGTTGATGCTGCAGTAGAATCCTCTATCTTTTTTGATGTTGTTATTTCAACGGATTATGAAGATTTGCCTAATTTTATTGAAACTTATGATAAGGTTGAAATCCTTATTCGCAATGGACATTTAAGTGATGATATTGCCTCTGTTATGGATGTTGCAAATCATGTTTTAGACGTAAAGGGAGAAAATTATGACTTTGTATTTATTTTATTGCCCTCAACACCATTAAGAAATGCAAAAAATATTAGAGATTCATTTAGAGTATTAACCTCAAAAAAAGATTTTAATGCTGTAATTTCAGTTAGTGAGTATAATTACCCATTGATTTATGCTTTCACCCATAAACGCAGTGGATTTGGTATTGAGCGAGCATTTCCTGCTGATGCAAAAAAGAAAAGCCAACAACAAATTGATTATTTTGCTGATAACGGTGGAATTTATGGACTTAAACCTTCAGCAATACGAGCTCATAATTACTTCCCAAAAGTTACGGCACCTTATAAAATGAAAAGATGGGCCTCTATTGACATAGATACTCCTGATGATTTGGAAATTGCAAAGGCATTTTATTCTCACTTTTTTAAACACACCTAATTAAAATGATTTCATTTGGACTAATAGGTTTAGGTTCTATTGGTAAAAAACATTTGCTTAATGCATATTCAATACTTAGGGATACTGCAAAATACTATGTATACGACTCAAATTTAAACTCTAATTCTATAAGTGATATTCCCTCAGATAGATTAGTGGTTTGTTCTTCAATAGAGGCGCTTTATGAGGTAACTTTAGATATTTGCTATATATGTACTCCAAATTTCCTTCATTTCCAGCATGCCTTTCCTTTGGTAGAACAAGGTGTGCCTGTATTTATTGAAAAGCCAATTACAATTAATTCCCTGGATTGTGTTAAGCTAATCAACTCTGCTAAAAGCCATGTATTTGTAGGTGCTAACATGCGTTATACTAAGCCGGTAATTATGGCGAAGTCAATGATTCAAAAAGGTGCATTAGGGACTGTAATTGGTGCAAGAGCATATTTCGGGCACGATTTGTCCAATTGGAGACCAGGAACAAACTATCGGCAAAATTATGCTGTGAAATCGGAATTTGGCGGAGGTATTATTTGGGATGGAATCCATGAATTGGATTATCTGATATTTTTGTTTGGAGCTGGGGCGAACTTATCTGGGGTTTTTGGGAACTATGGAGTTTTGGACATTGAGGTAGAAGAATCGGCAGACCTTATTTTAAAGCACACAAATGGTGTTTGTTCTTCGATTCACCTCGACTATATACAATCACTAAAGCAAAGAGGGTTGGAAATATATGGTTCCAATGCTACCTTTATATGGAACAGCGAAGGAAAGTCACCGGAAGTAATGAGTATTAAACTGAAGTCAAGATCAGAAAATAGGGTGTTTTTTAATGATATTAATAAAGATCAAAATTTATCTTTTTTAAATCAAATGAGGGATGTTTTTAGTGTACTTACGAATAAAAAAGAATTAGAAAGTACAAATTTATTAACTGCCCACAAAGCAATTAGTGAAATAGAATTGATTGAGGGGCTAAAAAAATCGCATAATGAATTTTGATAATTCGAAAAAATATAGAGAAGAAATTCATAAAATAATACCTGGTGGGTGTCATACTTATTCAAAGGGAGATGATACATTTCCTGAAAAGTCTCCTGCAGCAATAAAAAGTGGGAAAGGAGTTTTTGTTACTGATATTGATGGAAACAAGTTTTTAGATTGTTCAATGGGACTTACCTCTGTTGGACTAGGACATGCCTATGAACCTGTTATTAAGGCTGTTTCGAATGAATTAAACTACGGAGTGAATTTTCAGAGACCTAGTTATTTAGAAAAAGAGGTTGCAGAATTATTTTTGGGTTTAATTCCGCAGCATGATATGATCAAGTTTGCAAAAAATGGTTCATCAGTAACTACTGCCGCAGTTAAATTAGCAAGAGCTCACACGGGAAGAAAATTAATTGCCTTTCCTCATGATCACCCATTTTTTTCTTATGATGATTGGTTCATAGGAACAACAGATTGTGATTTAGGTATACCTGACGAGGTAAAAAAACTATCAGTTACATATAAGTCTTGTGATCTTAATTCATTAAAGCTATTATTTGAAAAGTATCCTGGTCAAATTGCCGGAATTATTTGTGAACCTGAAAAGCCACATTGTGGTACGGCTTGCAATTGCTCAATGTCAGTTAAAAACTATTTAAAGGAAGCTATTTCTTTTGTTCAATCACAAGGTGCCATTTTTATTCTAGATGAAATGATAACCGGCTTTAAAATGGATTTACCTGGTGCAATTACAAAATATGATTTAAACCCTGATTTGGCAACTTGGGGGAAAGGAATTGCAAATGGCTTTTCGTTTTGTGCCTTAACAGGGAAAAAGGAAATTATGGAACTTGGCGGAATTAATAACCCAGGGAAGGAAAAGTTATTTCTAATTTCTACAACTCATGGGGGAGAAACAACCTCAATAGCAGCAGCCATTGCCACTATAAAAGAATATAAAAACTTACATCCTATTGAGCACAATCATAAGATTGGAAAAGAAATAATTAGTGGGTGTAATCATCTTTTACAAGAGATGCGCCTTAATAATTTTATTAAAATAATAGCAAAACCTTGGATGATTAATTTTGCTTTTTCAGATTCAAACAATAAACCATCGCTTGAGTATAAATCATTATTTCTTCAAGAAATGATTGCAAACGGTGTTTTGTTTCAAGGATCTTTTGTTCCTTCTTTCTCTCATAGTAGCCACGAAGTAGAACTCTTTATTGAGGCTTTTAAGTTAAGTTGTGAAGTTTACCAAGAAGCATTAGAAAACGGAATTAATAATTATTTAATTGGGGAACCAGTCAAACCTGTTTTTAGGAAATACCAATAAGTGCGAAGGAAAGTTTTTTTTAGAGCTGACGGGAATAGTAGGATAGGGTATGGACATGTAAACCGCTTATTAGCGCTTGGTTTATATCTTCATAAATCGTTTGAGGTATGCTTTATTGTGAAAGATTCTGATGAAGGACTTCTTAAGCAAATTAGCAATTATGGATTCAAATTAATTTTGCTTCCTAAGAATTTACCATTAAAAAATGAAGCTGAGGCTTTGTCTACAAACTTTGAGGTGTCAAATAAACTTATCATTTTCGATGGTTATGATTTTGGGAAGTCTTATCAAGATTCATTCATTTCCAAAGAAAATACAATAGTTTTTATTGATGACTTTTTAAAAACGGATCAACACGTTCATGGTATTATTAATCATACTCCAGGAGTAAGTGAAATTGATTATTCAAATCACCCTCCAAAGTTTTTAGCTGTTGGTTCTTCATTCACTTTGGTTAAACCATCCTTTACAAACATAACCCGCCTCAAAAATTTTTCTCCCAAACTATTTATCTGTTTGGGGGGGGCAGATTTTTATAATTTAACAGTAAAAGTATTAAATGCAACAATTGCAATTGATGCTAATATAGAAAGGGTTGTTGTTATTGGAGGAGCTTATAAAAATCAGAAGGAACTTAATGAATGGATACAAGACAACTCTCAAATTAAAGTCACAGTTTATTCAAATATTGGCGATGTTCTACTTTCAAAATTAATAGCTGAATCAACCATAGCAATTACATCCGCCAGTAATATTGCTTTAGAGGTATGTGTAGTTGGTGTTCCCCTGTTATGTGGAAGCTATATTAATAATCAAGATCGCCTTTTGGTAGGCTTAAAAAGAATTAATTGTGTGGTTTCTCTTGGAGACCTAAAGTCAATACCTCAGAGGGAAATACTAAATGAAGTTAAACAAGTTTTGAAGAGTAATGATCAAAGGTCATCACTTGAAAAGGCATGTAATCATCATTTTACTGGAGAATACGAAAAAAAATTAAGGCATTATGTCAATGAAATGTATAACATATCAAGGGTTCAAATTAGGGCGGTTGAAAAATCTGACGAAGAATTGTTGTTGCGTTGGGCAAATGATGATGATGTGCGGAAAAACGCGGTTTCTACAAAAAAAATAGGTACAGCTGAACATCACCAGTGGTTTTCTAAAAAGCTTTTAGATTCCAATACCTTTATTTTTATTTTTTCAATTAATGAAGAGCCAATTGGTCTGGTAAGGCTTGATGGATCAAAAAAAGGATATGAAATCGATTACTTGATTGATAAGAAATTCAGAGGAAGAGGGCTAGGTAAAATCACTTTATTTAAATCAGAAATACTACTTTCGACACTTGTTGATAAACCAAAATTTATTGGAATGGTTGCAACAAATAATTTACCTTCAAGTCAAGTGTTTAAAAGTTTGTGTTATAAAAATGTAGGAGTTACGGTAAAGAATCGAAAGGAGTTTCAGTTATATGAAAAACAGTTGCATTAAAATAAAAAATACAAAAATAGGAATTGGCCAAAGGCCTTTTGTGATAGCTGAATTATCAGGAAATCACAATCAATCTCTTGAAAGAGCAAAACAATTAGTGGAAGCAGCTGCTAAATCGGGTGCTCACGCAGTAAAACTTCAGACATATACAGCGGATACAATGACTATTAAAGGAGCTTTAAAGATTGAAGATCCAAACTCGCTATGGTATGGTAAGGAGCTACATGATTTATATAAAGAAGCTTATACTCCATGGGAATGGCATAAAGACCTTTTTAAGTTAGCTCAAAGTCTTGGAATGATAGCCTTTAGCTCTCCTTTTGATGCCTCATCCGTTGATTTTCTTGAATCACTTTCTGTTCCTTTATACAAGATTGCGTCTTTTGAGAATACTGATATTCCACTACTTAAAAAAATTGCGGCAACAAAAAAGCCAGTAATAATGTCTACTGGTGGAGCAACATTACAACAAGTATCAGAAGCTGTAACAACTTTAAAAACCAATGGTTGCAAAGACCTTGTTCTTCTTAAATGTACTAGTTCCTACCCTGCTTCTCCAAAGTCTACTAATTTACTTGCAATGCAAACTTTACAAAAAGTTTTTAACGTACCTGTAGGTTTATCTGATCATACTATGGGTATTGGCGTGCCAATTGCAAGTGTAGGGTTAGGAGCATGTGTAATTGAAAAGCATTTTACCCTCAAACGATCTGATGGTGGGGTAGATAGCGCATTTTCTATTGAACCCCTTGAGCTAAAACAATTGATAAAAGAGGTGGATAGAGCATTTCTGGCTTTGGGGTCAGCCAACTTTGGGATTTCAAGTGAGGAGGAAAATAATCTAGTATTTAAGAGATCGGTCTATGCTATAAATGATATTCAACCAGGAGATACTTTTAGCACAGAAAACTTAAAAGTAATTAGGCCGGGTAAAGGAATTGAACCTAAGTTTTTTGAAATGTTACTTGGGAAGGTTTCAAAAAAGAAGATTAAAAAGGGAGAGCCAATTACTTGGGAAAAAATATTATGAAATCTTATATTATCGTAAGTAACAAGCCATGGAACAAGTCTTTACCTGATTTGCTTGAGAAAAATGGGGTAAACTGGATTTTTATTGAGCATAAAGAAAATTTAAAAATTGAGTACATTGAACAAATAAATCCTGATTATGTGTTTTTTTCTCATTGGTCATATAAAATCCCTGTTGAAATTTATTCAAGATACAAATGCATAGTTTTTCATATGACCGATTTACCTTATGGTAGAGGTGGGTCTCCTTTGCAGAACTTAATAGTTAGGGGTTTTAAAGAAACAAAAATAAGCGCTATAAAAGTTGTTGACGAAATTGATGCAGGGCCTATATATTTAAAACAAAAATTAAAATTAGATGGATCTGCTAGGACTATTTTTGAACGGAGTAATAATATTATTGTTTTAATGATAAAAAAAATAATAAATGATAACCCAAAACCAAAAGAACAGCAAGGTGAAATTGTTCATTTTTACAGAAGAAAACCAGAAGATGGTAATTTAAATAATGCAAAAGATATAAATGAAGTGTATGATTACATAAGAATGCTCGACTGCGAGGGCTACCCTAATGCATTTATTTCCATTAATGGTATGAAAATCGAGTTTACAAAAGCAAAGTTAAATAACGAGTCATTGACCGCACATGTTAAATTCATTAAGCAATAAAAAAATATTAGTTGTAGTTGCTCATCCCGATGATGAAGTACTCGGATTAGGAGCAACAATAAACCGATTGATTTCTCAGCAAGAGAATGTAGTTAAAGCTGTAATCCTAGGAGAAGGTATTACATCTAGGAGTAAAGAGCGAAACATTGATGAATGGAAAAGTGAGTTGGAGTTACATCATTCAAATACCTTAAAAGCAGCCGCAGTTATTGGTTATCATGGTATAAGAACATACAATTTTCCTGATAATAGATTTGATTCCGTTGATTTACTAGAGATTATTAAAGTAATTGAAAAAGAAAAATCGGAATTTAAACCTGATGTAATCTTTACACATCATGGTGGTGATGTAAATATTGACCACCAAAAAACATTTGAGGCAGTTATAACAGCTTGTCGCCCTTTGGAAAATGAAACTGTTAAAACAATCATCACATTTGAAACAATGTCGGGAACAGAATGGAGAGCAAGTACTGATCCTAGACATTTTATACCCAATTTATTTTTTTCTGTTGAAAAATCAAATTTGGATGCAAAAATTAAGGCAATGGAATCCTATGAGTACGAAAAAAGGGAATATCCTCACCCAAGATCACCTCAGGCATTAAAAATAAGAGCTCAAATGTGGGGTGTTTCAATAGGAGTTAATTTTGCTGAAGCCTTTTGTTTAGTTAGAAGTATAAAATAATGCAAAAACGGATTTTATTTTTAGTTGATCATAAACATAGAGATTTACCTTCTTTATCGTTAATTGGGTATTTATTAAAAGAAAAGGGACATTCAGTAGAGTTTTCTACTTTAGGAGATGAAGAAAAAAAATGGGAAACTTACATTCCGCATTTAGTGGTAGCTAATAAGCAGATAGGTGATAATACGAGGCTTCAATTATGCAAGGCACATGGAATAAAAAGAGCTGTTATAAATACCGAAGGAGCAAGAAGAAAGGGAAGGTTGTTAACAATAGAGGTTCCTCCTGAATTAATTTTTTATTGGAATGAGGATGAGTTTAATAGATATAGGATAGTTCCGGAACTAAAAAAAGTTCAACATAAATTGGCAGGATCACCAAGGCTAGATTTTTTGACAAAACCTTTTGAGGTTTTATATCCAACAAAACAGGAATTGCTTGCAGAATTGGGTATGAATGAAAAAAACTTTACTGTGACAATTGCAACACATACTGTAGCCGCTTTTCATAGTCCAGAATTACAGGAGTTTAAACGAAAACAATTAAAAGAAGTATTCAATATTGCTTTAGATTATGATACTATTTTTAATAACTCTGTTGAAAACCTTAAAGTTACGGTAGAATTTCTAAAAAATCATGTAAAGGATTTTCCAGAAATAAATTTTGTCTTAAAGCCCCATCCCAATGAAGATGTTAATTTTTGGAAACAACTAATAGAAAAAGAGATAAACCTTCCAAATTTAAAATTGGTTTTGGGAATGACCATTAATGAGTTTTTAGGGTGCTCAGATTTACATATTGCTCATAATGGATGTACAACTACAGCAGAAGCCCTTTTAAAGCAAATTCCAACAATTGAAATTTTGTCCAAAAACTATGAAAAGATTTTTCCTGAAGATAGAATGGAATTGGCCAATTTTAAAGTATGGAACGATAAAGAAATTTTGGAATCATTGCTTTTTGAAAAGAAACAATCTCGCAAAGGAAAACTGTCTAATTATTTAGCAAAACCAGAAATAGAGGAATACTTGTTTGGTAATTTTTATAAATCAGATAGTAAAAGGTGTTTTGAGCATTTCAAAGTACTACATAAATTTACTCAAGAAATTACAATAGAGCCTATTAGAGATAACAAACAAATTAAAAAGCTACAAAAATCTCGTGAAAAAAAGTTCATGCAATATGGTTTAAGGTATGAGTTGGGTGCCATTAAAAGAAATATATTTAGATCCAAAACACCAATGGATAAAACAAAAACATCAGGTGACCCTCGAGGTAGGTATGACAATTCAATTAAACCGGGTGATGAAAAGTATTGGTTTGATAAATTCGAAAAGGCAGGTTTCAATATTTCATTTTTTGAATCCTTACCAGAATCTAACAAAAATTGAGTGAACCTTTAATTATCATCCAAGCCAGAATGGGAAGCAGGCGTTTCCCCGGAAAAGTATTGGCTAGTTTCCTTGGTAAACCAATGCTTCAATTTCAAGTTGAATTATTAAAACAATATGGTTTTGGTGGCAACTTGGTTGTAGCAACTTCTATTGAGAAAAAAGACGATGCAATAGAAGGTTTGTGTGAAAAACTAGGGGTTGAAATTTATAGGGGCAATGAAGAAAATGTTTTTAGCAGGTTTAAAGCAGTTGCTTTTGCAAACCCCAATACTACAATTGTTAGGTTAACAGCCGATAATCCTTTGCCAAACAAAAAATTATTAAAAGAGGTTTTAGCATTTCATCACAGTGAAAAATCTTTATTTACTTCATCAAGGTTAATTGAAAATAAAAAAATAATAAGACGTACACTGCCCAAGGGATATTCCATAGATGTGTTTCAAACCAAAATCTTTGACTTAATTAATGATGAAGAACTTACGCCCTATGATAAGGAGCATGTTATTCCGCCTTTTTACAGAGTATGCAATGTGAAGCTATTCAGTAAAACAGATTTTCAAAATTTGCCTCCTATAACTATTGATTCACCTTTGGATTTAAAAAATGTGACCCATTTAGTAAATGACCAAATGAGTATGCATAAGTTTGAAGAATTTTTAGGTATTACTAAATAAATGAAGTTTCCTTTAGTTACCGCATACGTTACCAATTTCAACTATTCAAAATACCTTGAAAAAGCTATTTATAGCTTGTTAGAGCAATCCTATCAAAACATTGAAATTTTAATAATTGATGATGGCTCAACAGATGGCTCAATTGAAATTCTCAAACAGTTTGAAGAAAAACATGGCCTAACAGTAATATTTCAGCAAAACAAAGGCTTAAATGCTACCAACAATGTGGCCCTCTCCCAAGCAATGGGGAGGTACATTATGCGGCTAGATGCAGATGACTTTTTGCATCCTAAAGCCATAGAAAAAATGGTATTAAAAATTGAGCAATACCCAAATGCTTGTATGGTGTTTCCCGATTACTACAATGTAGATGAGCAAGGGGAAATAATAAATCAAGTGAAACGGCATAATTTTGAAGACGTTTCACTGCTTGATCAGCCAGCTCACGGAGCAATAACGCTATTGAGAACTAAACACCTTAAAGAAGTTGGTGGGTATGATGAGTCTTTTAGAAGACAAGATGGTTATGACCTTTGGTTAAAGCTTTCGCATAAATACAAGGTTTTAAATATTAATGAGCCACTTTTTTACTACCGGCAACATGGTAAAAGCATTACCGATAATGAGGAAAAACTACTTGAAACAAGAAGGGAAATAAAATATAAACATGCCAAAGCTAGAAGAGAAAGTGACCTAAACGTTTTAGCTGTTATTCCTGTAAGGGGGCATGAATTTGATGAGAACTCACTACCCTTTAGAAAATTAGGTGAGAAATCATTAATTGATTATTCTATCCAAAGCGCAATTGAGGTAAAGGAAATTAAAAATGTAATAGTAACATCACCTTCACAGCAAGTGCTTGGTCATATAAAAAACAACTTTCCGAAAGGGGTAATAGCGCACAAAAGAAACTTAAACCTAGCTAAGGTAAACCAGCGAATAGATCAAACACTTTTTCAAGTTTTGGAAGATTACCTAAAGGAAAACCAAAAGCCCGACCTTGTATTATTACTTTACATTGAAGCTCCTTTTAGAGGTAGTACAATTATTCAAGAGGCCATTGATACATTAAAATTATACAATGTAGATGCAGTTGAAGCAGTTAGACAAGAAAATGGAATTTTATACCATCATAATGGGACTACTTTGACCTATCTTCAAGAAAACCATGATCTAAAATTAGAGAGAAATGATATTTTTAAACGAGCAGGGGGAATGCATTTGATGCGATATGATAAATTAATAGAGAAAAAAAAGCTATCATTTGACCGAACGGGCCACATTATTTTAGATCAAAAATCAGCTCATTTTATACAAACAGAAATTGATTGGAA
>Ga0209533_1003114_pt1 | contig 14819 bp, 15 predicted proteins | sample COG_04_FD_184748 | JGI IMG/M metagenome (GOLD analysis project Ga0209533, IMG submission 184748) | Pelagic Microbial community sample from North Sea - COGITO 998_met_04 (SPAdes) (version 2) | ecosystem: Environmental > Aquatic > Marine > Neritic zone/Coastal water | place: Helgoland, sampling...
CTCTTGCGTGATCGTTTACAAATAACCAATCTCTCACATTTTCTCCTTTTCCATATACTGGTAGGGGTTTATTATTGACTATGTTATTGATAAATAGCGGAATCAATTTTTCAGGAAACTGATACGAACCGTAATTATTTGAACAATTAGATATTACTGCAGGTAAACCATAGGTGTCAGCAAAAGCCCTTACAAAATGATCTGAAGACGCTTTAGAAGCTGAATAAGGAGAGTGAGGATCGTAAGCTGTTTTTTCTGTAAAAAAACCTTTCTCACCTAGAGACCCATAAACTTCATCGGTAGATACATGATAAAATAAATGATTAGAAAAATTACCATCCCAAGATTCTTTTGCAGCTTGCAATAAACTGAGTGTTCCCATTACGTTGGTCTGTGCAAATGAAAATGGATCTTCAATAGAACGATCTACGTGCGATTCTGCTGCTAAGTGAATCACTGAGTCTATATTATATTCTCGGAAAACCTCTGTTACTTTCTTTAAATCACAAATATCACACTTTACAAAAGTGTAATTTTCTTTATCTTCTATATCTTTCAAGTTTTCTAAATTACCTGCATAGGTTAATACATCCATGTTAATAACATGATACTCTGGATATTTATTTACTAACAAGCGAACCAGATGAGAACCTATAAAACCAGCTCCTCCAGTGACTAATATGTTTTTCATAAACTAATTTTTTATTTTTTCAATACATTCCTTTAGCGAATCTCTCCAGTAGGGAATTTCAATATCAAAATCTTTTTTTATTTTTGTTTTATTTAATACTGAAAAATGAGGTCTTTTTGCTAAAGTTGGATAGTCTTTGGTCTGTATCGGTTTCACTTTACAATTCTCTCCGCCTAGTTCCATAATTGAAATAGCAAAGTCATACCAAGAAGTCACACCTTCATTAGAGTAATGATATAGGTTTCCATTTTTACTGATATTCTTTGAGCTATTTTCACAAAGAATCTCTAAACAGGTTTTAGCCAAGTCTCTAGCGTAGGTAGGTGTTCCAACTTGATCAAAAATGACTCCCAAATTTTCTTTCTCGGAACCAAGACGCAACATTGTTTTAACAAAATTATTTCCATAAGAAGAATACAACCATGAAGTTCTAATCACAATCGAATCTATAGCACTATTGATAACAGCAAGCTCCCCTGCTCTTTTAGTCTTTCCATATACTCCAATTGGGCTCACCGGATCTGACTCTTTATAAGGGGAAAAATGATCACCATCAAACACATAATCAGTTGAGATTTGAATTAATTTTCCATTTACTCTGTTTAGAGCATTAACAAGATTTAAAACTCCTTTTGAATTCACTTTTTCTGCAATTTCTGCATCCTCCTCTGCTTTGTCCACTGCAGTATAAGCAGCACAATTAATTATTGCATTGATATTGTTTTCTATTATGAATGATTGTAATAAATTAAAATTACAAATATTAAGATCTGGAAGATCTTTAAAAACAAAATCCAGCTCTTTATAGTTAGCTGCTAACTCTCTAATTTCGGACCCTAGTTGTCCGTTCGATCCAGTGATTAATACTCTCATATTTTATTTTGTAAAAGGAGATTCAAATTCTAAAAAAAAAGGAAGTTCAGCATCTTTTGCAGAAATCATAACTTCACTATCTTCCATACCCCATTGAATGTTTAATTCATTATCGTTCCATCGAATACCTGCATCAAACTCTGGCGCATAACTATTGTCTACTTTATAGGCAAAAGTAGCGGTATCACTTAGCACCAAAAAACCATGTGCAAAACCTCTTGGCACAAATAATTGCCTTTTATTTTCTCCAGATAATAGCACTGCGATGTGCTGGCCATAGGTTTTTGAGTTTTTTCTAATATCTACCGCAACGTCAAGAACTTCTCCTTCAACACATCTTACTAGTTTGGCTTGCTCATAAGGCGGTTTTTGAAAATGAAGACCACGCAATACTCCCTTAGATGATTTAGATTCATTATCTTGCACAAAAGAGGTTTTACCAACGACTTCTTCAAACTTCTTTTGGTTGTACGATTCTAAAAAATACCCCCTGTTATCTCTAAACAGTGTAGGCTCAATAATAATTACATCTAATATTTTTGTTTTTGTAAACTTCATTATTCTTTAGCTAATTTTAAAAGATATTGACCATAACCATTTTTCTTTAATGGCTCTGCTAATTTATTTAACTGCGCTTTGTCTATGTATTTCATTCTAAAAGCAATTTCCTCCAAACAGGCTACTTTTAATCCTTGCCTCTTTTCAATGGTTTCTATAAACTGACCTGCTTCCATTAGGGAGTCGTGAGTGCCCGTATCTAACCATGCAAAACCTCTACCTAACAATTCTACCTTTAAGTTTTGTTGTTTTAGGTATTCTTGATTTACGGAGGTAATTTCCAATTCTCCTCTGTTAGATGGTTTTGTTTTTTTTGCAATTTCTACAACGTCGTTTGTATAAAAATACAATCCAACGACTGCAAAATTTGATTTTGGATCAGTAGGTTTTTCTTCGATAGAGATTACATTTCCTTTTTTATCATATTCTGCAACCCCATATCGCTCAGGGTCATTTACGTAATATCCAAAAACTGTTGATTTACCTTTTAATAAGTTTTTTTTAGCATTTTGCAATATTGCCGAAAAACCATATCCATAAAAAATGTTATCCCCTAATACTAAACACACATCATCATTTCCTATAAATTGTTCACCAATAATAAAAGCCTGTGCCAAACCATCTGGACTTGGCTGCTCTTTATATGATAATTTAATTCCTAAATCTAATCCTGAGCCTAATAATTTTTCAAAATTGGGTAAATCTTCTGGTGTTGAGATTATTAAAACTTCTTGAATACCTGCTAACATCAAAACCGATAACGGATAGTAAATCATCGGTTTATCATATACCGGTAACAACTGTTTAGAAACCCCTTTTGTAATGGGGTACAATCTTGTTCCACTACCTCCAGCTAAAATAATTCCTTTCATTTATAAATAAGTTTAGTTATTGTTTAATGCAACTTTTTTAATTACCGATTTTAATGAGGTTAATTTTATTCTTTTTTGTAAACATAAATCAAAATTAGAAGTCACATACCCTATTCCATTATGCTCACCATTTTTGATAGCTACAAAAGCTATATAAGATTTAAAATTTTCTAATTTTAAATTTGATTCTTTTGAGTAGATTGAATCATTATCCTCAAGATCATTTGAGTAAACTAATTCAACAAATAAGCTAGTCCCTCTATTGTCTACCTCAAATATTTTAACATCATCTTTAGAAGCAAAAAAACTATTCAATAAATTTTCTGTATTTAATGCATCAGTTTCTTTATTAAATTTCATTAGGAAATCTCTGGACATTCTTGGTAAAATTTCTGAGAAACTTTTAACACCAATCATCTCTGCAAACTTCACATGTTCTTTAAGGCGCCAGTAGAAAGTTAAATGCTCGTGTGGTTGTTGATGAAGACCTGTTGCAATTATTAATTTAACATCTTTCAAATCTAATAGCTTACCAATTTGATAATCATATTCTGAAAGAATTTGAATTAATGGATCAAAACCATTTGAGCAATACCAATCTGGGTTTTTTAAATCTCCTTTATATGCTTTAGAATTAAATAAATAATGATGCTGTATATGGGCACCTGAATTTAAAAATAAATTTGAAAAGCCAGGTTTGTGTTTTTTCCAAAGGGTCAGATGAACATCTGCTAGTAAACTATCTAGAATGACTGCCTTAGCTCCCGGATTTTTTGCTTTGAAAATAGTTTTCACATAATGAAACCATCTTGAAATAGGAACATACAATAAAAGTCCAAGACCCAATGAAATCATTGATTTGAAATTTAATTTTGATTTCGCATTATCATTTACTGATTGATGAACGGCCTGATACAATACTTTCACGATCCAATTACCAGAGGGATTCGTTTTAGTCCATGGATCAGGAATAAAAAAAGCAGGATTATTTAACCTATTCTCAGCATTAAAAGGAGAAACTGCACCAACAGAAAGCCCCTTAGCTTCTAAATCCTCAAATAATTGAGATAAATCAGGATTATTAACGATATCTCCCAAACGAAATACCTTGTGTTCATCATAAGTTTTACCAGTATGAATGGTTACCCACTGTACCCAAGGCTCTAATAACTTATATTCCTTTTCTGAGGTTGTTTCAATGGGTTTTTGAATTTCAAATAATGTTTTAAAATTTGGAAGTAAATCTTGATTAATGTAAAATTTTATGTAATCAAAGTTTAGCTCATTTAAACCTAATAAAATTGTTTTTTGATTATTCATTATTTATAATTTGTTTTCTTGATTGAATTGCTTGTTTATCTAATATACCCCATTTTTTAAAATAATGAAATATACTTTTTAGATGAATCAACAAAAGTTTTATACTAGAACTAGATCCCTTTTCGTAATTATGAGTTACGATCATTGATGGATCATGAAGAATTAAATTTTTTCCATATAACCGTCTACATAAATCGGTATCTTCTTCATACATAAAAAAAACTGGATCAAATAACCAATGAAAACCTAGTTTGTTGTAAACACTAACATTAACTAAAAAAAAACAGCCACTTATATGAGGTACCATCTTAATATTTGAACTACTTTCTTTTACATAATAAGGATATTTTAAAAAGAAGCTTTTAATTTTGTCAGCTAATGTTGGAAGTGCCCTAGTTACTCTTTGATTGGAACCATCTTCATTTTTAACTAAAGGACCAATTAAAGCCGCTTCATCAATAATTATAAACTTTTCTGGGCTAGAATTTATCTTTAAATCAGTATTTGAAATAATCACTTTTTTGTATCCATTATCTTTAAACCATTCATAATTATGATTATGCCCTTTACCATAGCCAATATTTTTCAAAGATTGAAAAACTAAAACATCATTTGGAAATTTGTAATTATGTTTAGAATTTAAAAAAACTAAAATCTTAACGTTATGATTTTTAAATTTTTTTTTAAAATTTTCAATAAATAAAGTATATCTTATTTGAGGTTCATTAAATAAAACTAAGGAAAGTCCAATTTTTGTCATAAATAGATATTTTTAGAAAATGAACCAATAGTCCAATACAAGTTAAATAATATTTTTATTTGCTTACTTATACATTTCATACTTAGAAAAATTTGAATTAGTCATCTTTTATGCCAATTTTTGAAATTTGTTAATCTCTTGTAATGTTTTGAAAAAATAGTTCTAAAATTTCCATCAAATGAAAGACTTAACTTTTTGAATATACCCTCGGATGGAAATGGAAAAAAACTTGTTACATGCCTATAATAATCTTTTTTCAATTAAATTAACCATATGATTTTCTTCCATAATTAATGGTTTTTGATTTTTTTGTAATTTAAAATGTTTTAATTCTAATTTATTGATCTAATGACTCTTGCAGGGTTTCCCACAACAATTGAGTTTTCGGGTATGTTTTTTGTAACGATACTTCCAGCAGCTATAACTGAGTTAGAACCTACAGTTACCCCCTTTAAAATACATGCATTCTCGCCAATCCAAACATTGTTTTTTATTATAACTTTTTTTGAAAATAGTTTTTGATTTTTCCAAGATATTTGAAAATTCACAGGTTTACTTAAATTTCCATGATCGTGATCAGTAATGAATACATTACTAGCAATTAGAACATTTTCTCCAATATGTATACTATCAACGCAAGCTATGTGACATTTATCATTTATTTCAACATTTGAACCAATAACAAGTTTTGGAATATTCTTACCAATCTTATAACATTCAATTCTATTATTTCTTCCTGTTGTGAAGTTTTCACCAAAATTAATATAACGATAATTTCTTATATCAACAGGTAATCTAATTAATCTAGCAGGTCTAAAAAATAACTTTGTGACAATGAGTGACAATAATAAATTTGGAATCTGTGTTATATGATATCGCATGTACTTAAATTTTAGTGTGTAAAAATCTTATTATATATTTTAAATTGATCCTAGGTATAATTTTCATATTTCATTCGGTTTTTTCTCAAATGTTATACAATGTTTAGTATATGAAAAGTAGACAATTTCGAAGTACGAAACTATCAGTTAAGTACAAAGTTTGATATACACCCAAAACCTATATTAAACTGTTTTTTTTGATTATTTTATATATACATTGTTGTGTGTTCGTACTTCATCAAGAAGTATGGTTTTAACTTGATTGGAGAATTTAATTCTTCCATTGTTGTTTAAATGTGATGCGTCTCCAAAATATTGATTTCCAAAAGACCTAAGCTCAGAATAAAAAATAACTTTAGGAAACTCTTTCTTTAATGAAGAAAAATAACTTGAATAATCCTCACGAAATTTTTGTTTTATTATATTGTCTGATGCTTTATTAATAGGAGCAGTTATATATATAACCTGAATATTGTTAGTATCAGCCAAGTTGAGAATATTTTTCAAATATTTCGAAATCAATTTATTTTCATTAAATTCTATATATTTAGTTTCTTGATTGTAATCATCACAATACTCTCTGTTCCCGTATGTAAATGTTCCCATATTATTTACTACTTTATTTTTAACTCTTCTATTGTCTGAACCTCTTAAAAATTTAGAGTTTTTTATTTCTGCTGAAAAAAATGTTGGAAACTTAATTTTTATCAAATAAGCTTGAGATAAATTTATAAAGTTTGATTTACTGTAGTTTAGTTTTTCAATATCCCAAAACATGGTGTCTGATTTATTAATTTCACTATAAAGTTCAGATATCTCCTTAAACGTAAAAAAATCTTCAGATATGGGTCTAGGGTAAGTGTCATCAAAAATTAAATGAAATGGGGCGTATGAAAGAATAATGGTTTTTGGTGTTTTTTGTTTTTCGAGCATTTTTTTTAATGTATAGTAACCTGAAATAGGGGTTGCTCCTCCAATACTAAGGTTGTATATACTGTTTGGGTCAATGATTTTAGGAACAAAACCAGCTTTAGCTCTACTGTCTCCTATAACTACAATTTCTTTGTCCATTTCACTTTCGATATATTCTTTGATATTATTTGTTATTGGATAGGAATATGATGACCAGCTCTCAGGAAAAAGGTTTAGGCAAATACAAATTATTGTAAAAAAAGTAAAAACTAAAATCGAAAAATGAAAAATGTTATGTAAAAAAAGTTTCATGTTGAAAGTTTTAAAATTGAAAATATATAAACTCTTGTGATGAACTATTGAATAAATATATAATTATGATGATGATTAGGTAAAAACCCCAACGGAATAGTTTATTTCGACCTCTTCCAAAACCTTCAATTGCAAATTGACCTTCTCTACCTGTCCACTCAATTAAAACAAAAATTAAAACAAGAATTATTGTAATTAAGGGTTTCCTAATTCCAGGAAATTTGGGGATTGAAAAAAACGAAGGAGATAGTATTTCAGAAATATAACTTATTGCATGTCCGATATTCTCTGCTCTGAAGAATATCCAAGCAAAAACAGTCATACCAAATGTTAACAACATAAAAGAGAGCTCTTTTATGCTAGGAAAGAACTTACCTTGAGCAACTGTTTCCAAATTATTACGATTGTTGTTCGTTAATAAAAGTGGTAAGAAGTAAATGGCATTTAATGTACCCCAAATAATAAATGTCCAGTTGGCACCATGCCAAAAACCACTGACAATAAAGATGATAAATGTATTTCTAACTTTCATCCAAGTACCACCACGACTTCCACCTAATGGAATATATAAATAATCCCGAAACCAAGTTGAGAGTGAAATATGCCAACGTCTCCAAAATTCTGCAATATCTCTTGAAAAGTATGGAAAGTTAAAGTTTTGTGTTAAGTCAAATCCAAAAAGCCGGGATGTTCCAATTGCTATATCAGAATAACCTGAAAAATCACCATAAATTTGAAAAGTGAAGAATATGGCACCTAGAACTAAGGTACTTCCGTTTAAGTCTCCTGAATTATTGAATATTTGATTTGCAAATTCAGCACAATTATCAGCAATAACTATTTTTTTAAATAAACCCCAAAGAATTTGTCGTAATCCGTCAACTGCTTTTGAATAATCGAAAGTTCTTTTTTTATAAAATTGTGGTAATAAATTTGTCGCCCTTTCAATTGGTCCCGCAACTAATTGAGGAAAGAAGCTTACAAATGCCGAAAAGGCAACGAAGTCTTTTGTTGCTGTTAGGTTTCTTTTATAAACGTCTATGGTGTAACTCAACGTCTGAAATGTGTAAAAACTTATTCCTACAGGAAGTATAATATTTAATCCTTGAGGGTTTATTGGATTCCCCAAAAAACTAAATGCGGTTACAAAATTTTCCAAGAAAAAATTGTAATATTTGAAGAAACCAAGAAAACCAAGATTTACCAAAATACTTGTCCATAATAGAACTTTTCTTTTTGTTTGGTTGTTTTCAGTTTTCAGTACCATTCCAATCGAATAGTCAACTATGGTACTAAATAGAATTAAAAATAAAAATCTCCAGTCCCACCAACCGTAGAAGAAATAACTTGATACTACTATTAGAAAGTTTTGTAGTTTCAAGTTGATGACTGTTACAAACCAATAAAGTATAAAAACTATTGGTAAAAATATAGCAAATTCTATTGAGTTAAAAAACATTAGATTTTTTAGGTGTAAATAAATTTTTTAAAGGTAATATTTTTGCATTAGATATAACTCCTATACATAGGTTCTTATTTCCGGATAATAGGAACTTTTGTTCTCGTTTATCTTTTTCAAATATAATATATTTCACAATTTCTTTGTATTGGTGTTTTTTGATTTAACTTCTGTTCATCCGAACAAAAGTTATAGTAAAAGAGATGAAATACCCTCTCAGATTGGGGTTTCATCTTCATCGTTGGGAAAACTACTCTTTTATTAGAAAATATAACTCAGAACACCTTACTTATACAAAATGTTGTGTGTAGTTTATTTATACAATCTTTGTCTATCCCAGTTTATGTTTTCTTTTAATTTTTTAGCAGGTATTCCTCCAATCAAAATATTGCTATCTGAGAATGACTTTGTAACCACAGCTCTTGTTGCAATTACAGAATTATCAGCAATATTTACTCCTTTCAAAATTGAAACGTGAGAAGCAATCCATACATGATTTCCTATATTAATGTTCTGTGCATAATTAATTCTTTCGTTGGATATGGAATTAATAATAGAATGAGAATCTCCTGTTCGAAGGTCAATATTATATGCAAACATACAATTTGTACCAATATGAATTTTTGAATTTGGCTCTGTCACCGATATGTGTGAATCCTCGAATGTCGTATTCTCACCAATAACTGCTTCACATTCATAGTCCTCAATCCAAACAGAACCACCTCTATTAAATCTTACTCGTTTTCCAATTATAATTCTATTGTTATTGCCTCGAATAAAAAAGGTTACATTGTTTAAAATAGATGATTCTTTAATTTCTATTTTGTTATTATTTCCCACAATATCAAATTTGCAAGAATTCATAATTACAGAGTTATCAATGTCAAGAACATTATTTTTACCTTTAATAATCTTCACGGGGCTTATTTCCTTGATTTTCCTTTCGTTAATCAATAGCCTTACATATTTTTCCAAAACAGGATGTTTTTTTACAAATTTTTTGATTTTTTCTTTCATGTTTTCCTTTTAATATGTGGGTGGTAGTGAACTTTCCTAATTTACACACAACATAGGGATATGCGTATTACGTTTATTCTACCTATGAATTTTCAAATTTATATAATTTAAAATCGTTTAGTTTAAATTAATAAAAACGTCAGGAGTGATTGGATAGTGATTTAATTGTTTCTTTTTAGTGATTTATTGGATATCCATGTATACAAAATATTAATAAATGGGGTTAACTTGGGGATAACTAATGAAATTGAAAGTGTAACTAACTGATACAGTATATAATTAACAAACATAACTTTTAACCAATAAAAAACCAGTAAAAAAAAATTAAATTCTTTTTTATTGCATAAACCTCCCCTTTCAGCATCATATTCAAATTTGCGCTCAAACCTTTGACACCATAAGGAATTTTTTCTTCAACATAATGAATCATACGTTTGTTTACAATAGGAAAATTACCAAGAGATTTAATCACTTTAAGATAAAAATCTCCATCTTCTGCATGAGTCATTTTTTTAATCTAACACCCATTCTGCAAGAGAAATTCTATCAAATATCTCTAATTTCCCCTCGATGGTTGAGTTAGTTAGTTTTCTATTATTCTCTTCGTAATTTTTCTTAGCTATGGAATAATAAAATTCAGAATTTATTAAATCTGGTGTATGCCATTCTTGACCTTTTGAGAAATAGTTTTTATCAAAATGATTTACATCTAATTCATTCATTACTCTTTTCATATTTGGTTCTACCTTTTTGTTTACAAAAAAATTATGATCACAACCAACTAGTGTAACTTTTTTAAACCCCAAATAAAACAAAACTTGCATTGCAGCATAAGTAACAGTATATCCTTGGTTAATCCCTTTGGTGATATCTTTATAAAATTTTTCTGTTGATTTGCTGCAAACATAATGTACCTTATCTGACTTTTTGCTATATCTATAATCTAAAATGACAGGAATATTTGAGTTTACAAAAAAGTCCCAATTTTGATTAATAACCAATGGGTTTACAGAAATAATTAAATCAGGTCTCCATTCAACTTTGTCAAATAATAAATTAATTTTATTTAATCCAACTGAAAAAACATTTTTTAAAAGACTTAAATCTGTTTCTATTAAACTTGGACCATTACAAACTATTACAGCTTTATTGTTATATATTGAAGGATTAATTTCTTTTTTAAATAAATTAAGTTTTTTATCAAAACCATTTAATTTATAAGAAATATCAGTGATAGGATTAAGGAAATTGAACATAGTATAAGGATTGTGTTTTTATTAGATTTTAAAAATATTGCCATTTTAAATGTTAGTATTGCAAGAGTTAAATATCCAAACATTGTTGCAATCAAAGCACCAAGGACACCTAAAACAGGAATTAGCAAATAACATAAAATTACACAAATAAATGCTGCAGGAATTGAAGCTTTTATCAGTCTTTGTGGTTTTTTTTGAAATAATGAAATATCATTAGCATTAAATGTATAATATGATTGCCACAACATTATAAGACTGAGTAAAACAAGAATCTCCTGATCAATCATAACATTAATATTCAACATGTTTAATAAAAACATGAATGGTATAATTAATACACAAAAAGAAATTATCAATAAAATATTAAAATTGAATTTTTGTTTTATGATTGAAATATTTGTTTTTGACTTATATAAGTGTGTAATAGATTTATTAAAACCCTGATTATACATGTTTATGATTGAAAAAACCTGATATGTTAATATATATTTCCCTAAGTTTTCAAAACCAATTATTTCTTTTAAAATTATTCTATCGAAACCAATTAATATTGTCAATGAAATTGAATGAATGACTAAGGGGCTAGATTTCTTTAAATATTTAAAAACATTATCTAGTTCGAAAGAAAAATAAATATTGGGCTTAAATACAATGTAAAGAGTTAAGGTAAAAATAAACAACAAAGCGTAAAGATTTAATAATTTTTGTGATAAATTAAAATTATAAACCATTATCAATGACAAAAAAATTACTAGACCTGAATAAACTCTTAATTTAAAATATCTCTTATCATTATTAGTTGCTTTAAAATATTGAAACAAGGGTTCTAAGAGTAGTGAAGTAGTCATACCAAAAAGAATTGACATAAATAGTTTTGATTCAATCAAACCTAATACAAATAAAATTAAAGCAATAGAAATGATAATAGATGCTAAAATTATAAAATAAGTGCGTAATGAATTAAGAAACTTCTTAATCTCTATCTCAGTGTCATTTAACAAGACAGTTGGTATATATTTTTGGAAACCCATTGAAGTAAACAACCAGATGTAATTGCTTATAATATTATAGTAACCATATTCTCCCAGCATTGCTGAGCCAAAATATTCACTAATAAAGAAAAATGAAATAAAAGCAAGTCCTGCAAATATTATATCAGCTAACTGATATTTATTTAGAAATCTTTTCAACTATTAAAAATATTTTTGATAGGTTAAGAATAAAAAAAGATGATACCCTATTGGTTTTTTTCTTTTTAAGACAGTTAAAATAGTAGTTTATATAAATATTTGAAATAAAAGATTTTGTTGATGAAACATAATTTCTCCAATCATTATTACTTCCACTCCTCAAGTGTTTTGAATCATTTTTTTTCATTTCTGAGAATGAAGTATCAAAAGCAATTTCATCTATTTGTTTAGTTGTAAGACAGAGGTTAAAAAATTCTGTAATTTTTTTGATCTCAACTTGAGGATTGGTTTTTAAATCTTCAAAGCAAATAGTATGAATATTTAAAGAATTTATTACTTTCAACAATTCCTCAATGTGTAGGCTCCACTGAAATAAAAAATTGTAAAAATTTTTGTTAACATATTCTCTAGGGTTTGTCACGTTTGGGTCTAAAAAATTTTTACCATAATCAAAGTTTAAAAAATGGGCCATTGAAACAACAACTGATCTTATATCCCTGTATATATAAATATGGTGAGAAAAATTCTTGTATATAGCTAAAGAATCTAATTCATACTTACTGTGAGTCCAAACTAAATTAGTTCTACTTAAAAAATCAATAGGGTTCTTTATTGGCATCTTATAAATGGATGATATTCTACTATAAATTCTTCCATTTTCAATATCAATCACATCCTTTTCTACTTGATCTGAAATAGACAAATCCCATTCTTTTGCAATTTGGTAAATCTTTTCATTTCTTATGAATGACTTTCTCTCAATTTTAGATTTTTCAAAAACTTTATTTATGATTCTGTAAACCCATACATTCCCACTTTTCGGGATTCCACTCTGTAATACTTTCATTTATTTGTTATATTCATTGGTTTTGAATTTTCAATAATATTTATTGTTTTTTTTAATTCCGTGTTTAAAAATTTTGACATTAGTGATATATCTGTTAGGTTTCTGTGTACAAAAATATTATCAACATTAACAACAATGACATCAATATCATTCTCTTTTTTTATTAACTTTTCAATGAACTCTGTGTTTAAATAAGTGTCAATAATTTCTAATTCTTTTAAATCATTTAACCAGCATTGAAAATTATTTGAGTGTTTTGATGATAATCTATCATATCTTTTTTGATGATTATACATGCTTTTTAATAAATCATTTTGGTTTCTTATTGAAATCATGATTTTTATTTTACCAAATTTATTTTTTAAAAATCTTATACTATTGATTGTGTTTTTAAATGATGAAATAAAATCTTCAATGTTGATGTTTTCACTATTTCCTGGACCAATAAGATTAGGAAATGTCAGAAATCCTTCCTTGCTAATCAAAATTGACTTATAATTTAGGAGTATTGCAATGTATTTTAAAAAAAACCATGCAAATTTTGATTTCATATATTTCCCAGTTAAACCAAAGAATTGTCTTCCTAAAAAATAAAATTTTCCTAAGTAAAAGTTATTTGAATTTGGAAATAAGTTTTTTTGTAATGTGGTGGTATATGTCTTTGCATAACCTATGTGAATTATGAGCTCCAATTTATTTTTATTTTTCTGATTAAAAATTTCACAGATATAAGGGGAATGAATAAATAATATATTAATGATAGATTTTTAGTTATGCAATTCAACTCACCTTTATACATTGAATAAATGCTTGCACTTAAACCTTGAACTCCAAACGGTTTTTTTTTATCAATATTTGAAGTAGAATCCCATTCAACATAGGGTACGTAACCAATACTTTTAATTATTCTCAAAAGAAAGTCACCATCTTCAGCATACCTCATATTTTTTCTAAACCCACTAATTTTATTAAACAAATCTTTTTTAATAATTAGTGAAGAAATGTGTGGTCCCCACTTAATCATTTGATTTAGAGTATATAATTTTTTGATTCTTAGAAAATTTGATTTTCCGTTAAATCTTAGACCACTTCCAATTAAATCTAGATTATTATTAATCATCAATGAGAAATCAATTGTAAGTTTTCTTGAATCCCACATATCATCAGAATCACAAAAAGCAATAAACTCGTATTGAGTTTTTTTTACTCCGTAATTTCTTGCTCCACTTACCCCTTTGTTTTTTTGTTTGTAGATTTTCAAATCAATATTGATAAATTCTTTTTTAATGTTTTTGTATAAATCTAAGTTTTTAGTTGATCCATCATTAACAATAATTATTTCGTAAATCAGGTTAGAGGAATTCAAAATGTCAACTTTGTTTTTAATGACCTTTGATAAATAATTCTTAGGATTGTATGTTGGGATGACAACTGAAATCATATTAAAAAGTATATAAAATTAACTAATAAAAATGTTAAACTAATGATTTTTCTATATGTCAACTGCTTTTGATTTAACATCATCATCATTATTATTGGTATAAAAAACCAAGAAATTCTTTGGAGTTGAGGATTGAAATAAGATAAAGCTATAAACAATATAGATATTGACGCATATGTATTGAGCAATTTGTTTTTAGATAATTTAATAAAGTAAATTAAAAATATTATCCACAAAAACACACGGATAGAACTACTTTCTCTAACTCCTGAATATATTTCTAATTTGTAAGTTATAACTTCACTAAATAATATTTTAATAATACTATTGTAGGTCAAATAGATTAGAATTAAAACAAATAGAAAAATCCATTTTTTATATCTTTTAATGAACTTTACTCTAGAAACCAATAATGCAGGTAATGCAGATA
>Ga0209533_1003115_pt1 | contig 14813 bp, 11 predicted proteins | sample COG_04_FD_184748 | JGI IMG/M metagenome (GOLD analysis project Ga0209533, IMG submission 184748) | Pelagic Microbial community sample from North Sea - COGITO 998_met_04 (SPAdes) (version 2) | ecosystem: Environmental > Aquatic > Marine > Neritic zone/Coastal water | place: Helgoland, sampling...
CTGGCATCCCCGGCATCCCTGGCATTCCTCCTTCTCCAGCACCAGAATCAGCATATAGTTTCTTCATTAATTCACCAGCAACACTTTCTATCTCCTTTTGTTTATCTTCATATACCTGGGCTTCCTCTGACTGATGAGAATCTAACCATTCTGTCGCATTATTTACCATGGATAAAACATTATCCTTTTCGTCCTCTGGAATTTTATCCTTAACCTTTTCATCCTCTAATGTAGATTTTAAGTTATATAAATAACTCTCTAATCCATTCTTACTTTCAATCTTTTTCCTTAACTGTTCATCCTCATCTTTGAACTTTTCAGCGTCATTCACCATCTTTTCTATTTCTTCCTTAGATAAACGTCCCTTATCGTTAGTAATAGTGATTTTCTCAGATTTACCAGTAGACTTATCAGCTGCGCTTACATTTAAGATACCATTCGCGTCTAAATCAAACGTAACCTCTATCTGTGGTACTCCCCTAGGAGCAGGTGGAATTCCAGATAGTTCGAATTTCCCTAAGGAATTGTTATCTCTAGTCATACTCCGTTCTCCCTCAAATACCTGAATTAATACTCCTGGTTGATTATCAGCATAAGTTGAGAAAGTCTGGTTCTTAGATGTTGGAATAGTAGTGTTTCTCTCTATAATCTTAGTCATAACACCCCCCGCAGTTTCTAATCCTAATGAGAGTGGGGCTACATCTAGTAGTAGTAGATCATTAATACTCTCGTCAACATCTCCGGCTAAGATAGATGCTTGAACCGCAGCACCATAAGCAACTGCCTCGTCGGGATTAATTTCCCTACTGGGTTCCTTACCATTGAAGAACTCCGAAATGAGAGCAATAACCTTCGGAATACGAGTCGACCCACCCACTAAAACTATCTCATGTATTTCACTCTTAGAGAACTTAGAATCTAATATAACTCTTTCCACTGGTTTTAAACAAGACCGAAATAAATCATCACAGAGAGACTCAAATTTTGCCCTAGATATACTAGTGTAAAAATCAATACCTTCGTATAAAGAATCTATCTCTAAATTAGCGTTAGTAGTAGAAGATAAAGTTCTCTTTGCTCTCTCACATGCTGTTCTTAAACGTCTTAGAGACCGAGGATTGCCACTAATGTCATGTTTATGTTTTCTCTTAAACTCTTGGATAAAATGATTCACTAAACGAGTATCAAAATCCTCTCCTCCCAAGTGAGTATCCCCAGCAGTTGCCTTTACCTCAAAAATTCCATCGTCAATAGAAAGAATAGAAACGTCAAAAGTTCCACCACCTAAATCAAAAATTAAAACATTCTGCTCTACTTTGGACTTTTTATCTAAACCATAAGCAATTGCTGCCGCGGTTGGTTCGTTAATAATACGCTGGATATTTAATCCCGCAATAACACCCGCATCCTTAGTTGCCTGTCTCTGAGAATCATTAAAATATGCTGGAACTGTAACAACGGCATCTGTTATTTCACAACCTAAATAACTTTCCGCAGTTTCCTTCATTTTTATAAGAACCATTGCTGAAATCTCTTCTGGTTGAAATTCCTTCTCTTCTCCCTTATGATTTGCCTTAATATAACATTTTCCATTCTTTCCTATCACCTGGAAAGGCCACATTTTTAAATCACCTTGAATAACACTATCAGAAATATTACGACCAATTAATCTCTTAGCGTCGAAAATAGTATTAGTAGGATTTAAAGAAGCTTGATTTTTTGCAGATTCACCAATTAATCTTTCTTCGTCCGTAAAAGCAACGTAAGAAGGAGTTGTTCTATTTCCTTGATCGTTGGCAATTATTTCAACTTTTCCATTTTGAAATACACCAACGCAAGAGTAAGTAGTTCCTAAATCAATTCCGATAGCAGGCATTTTATTTTATTTTTAGTATAAAATATTATGATTTTTTTAAGTAAATTTATTTAAAAATTATATTTTGAAATATGGAATAATTAATAATAATTAATAATAATATAATGAACTTGAAATTATTACTCTTACTATTGGTACTTATACTATTATTCTTTTGTATATTACCTAAGCAAGAAAAATTTGCTAATTATATTTCCCTATACGATGATAAAAATTTTTATATGAGATTTTTAGATTATATTCACGGTTCTCATAGAATACCAAATTATAAAAGAAAAAGTTTGTTAGTAACAGATTTACGCGGTGATCCTCATTTAATAGATAATAGGTCAGATCCTTTAATAGTAAATCCAACTAACCAAAATTTTAAGGGATTTTATTGGGGCATGCCACATAATAGAAAAGTTATTAGGATTTAAAATTGATTTGTATAATTAAATATATAAAAAATAAACAACAATGTCTTCTTATCAAATTAACACTTTCGGAATCCAAGTTCACCCTCATATTGTGGGTGGTATTAGAACAATTGACGACGGAAGTGGACCTATTAAAGTTGTTTCTACTCCATCCGCTAGACAATTCGGAAATACCGAAGTTATTTCAGAAGAACCTGTTAGCAAAGATTCTCTTATAGAAAAAATTGAGGGCAAAGTATCCATTATGGGTTTCACTGCCTCCAAATTTGTAGGAGTTGATGAGTTTGACGGTCTGAAATATGGAGAAGAAGAGACTAAACTGATTAGTAGAAATATTAAGTTTGGTGCTTTTGTAGGTATTGTTATACCATATAATACTCTTATTTATCATACAGATAATCAGTGGTTATTTGATTGTGTCCAAATGCGATTCTGTCATAGATATAATCTCATACCCCGCACTCATCATAATCTACCTAGTATCTTAAACATTCCTAGGTCAGACGGTTCAGTCCAAACAGGAATTCTCTTAGAAGACGAAGCTCTAGTAGTTAGAAAGAGTCAGAGTAGATGCGATACCCAAGAAAGAGTTTATGTAATCGCACACTTCTCACTTACTAACACGGAAGAAACTGAACCTACACTATGCACTCATAATAAGTGTATTGCCATAGAAGAAATTTTAGAACATAATCCAGAACTATGTGATACAGGAATAGAATTCACTATTCCACAGTTCTCGGAAGAAGAAATTAATAAGGAATACGAACGACATGACTTACAGATGAAAAAGGAAGTGATGACTTATTATAATCAACTGTATGTTATTTGGAAGGAAGAAATGCTTCTTCCTAGTATTCAAAAAATAAATGAAAAAAAAAATGTGATAACTATCCACTAACTAATTTACTTTCTTCCCTTTCTTCTAAGAACTTTATTCTTCTTAGATTTATTAGATTTTTTAGTTTTTCTACTTCTAGAACGTCTTTTTCTAGAACCACCAGTCATACTTAAATAGTTGGGATAAGGAGCTAAGTTAGGACCCATCCAACCTGCGTTATCACCTGGTAATACTACACCATGACTAGTTGGGTGAGCAATACCGTAAGCAGTAGTACAGTTCTGTAATTCTGGACTACCTTCCGCAAAATACCTACCACTACTACCTCCAAAATATTCGGCAGGTAAAGCACCACCTCCCATTTGTGGATTTAATCCGATTCCAGGAACGTGATTTGCCCCTACTGTATTAGCACTTCCATTACTATTACCCATTGAAATAGCATTAGGATTTACTCTATCCATTCTAACTAACTGATCATGAGTATGATAGTTCTTAGTATGCCCTTCGTTAAAAAAAGATTGGGGTAAAACAATTTTACCTCCTCTTTGCTTTCTAGTCTTTCTAGTCTTTCGAGATTTTTTTGGTTTTCTAGCTCTAATCTTGCGAATAAAATTTTTTCCTTGACTTGCCTTTTTATTTCCCATATTGAATATTATATATAATTAACAAATAAAAAAATTTTTCTTTAATTTAAATAATAATTTAATCTAACGCACTTAATCTAATGCACTTAATCTAATGCACTTAATCTAATGCACTTAATCTAATGCACTTAATCTAATGCACTTAATCTAACGCACTTAATCTAATGCACTTAATCTAATTGCACTTAATCTAATGCACTTAATCTAATGCACTTACTTAATCTAAATACCATCGATATTGAAGTCTATGCCTAAGTTATTAGCACAGTAATTATCTTCTTCTGGCGGTACATCTACTTTTTGTAATTCTCTCTTTACATTTAGTAACTTCATTTCGTCTAAGAGAACCTTACTGTCTCCGGTTCCGCAAGGGATTAACTGACCCATCATAATATTGGCTGAGACACCGTCTAATTTATCCACCTCGCCGAAAATAGCAGCCTTAAATATCTGCTCGGTAGTCTCCTCGAAAGAACACTTGGCAAGTGGTCCAATATCCATATCTCGGTTAATACCGAATCTATCAACTGACATTAAGACACCCTTATTCGTCATAAAGGAACATAATAAGGCAATATGTCTGTAATTAACATAGTTACCTGAATAGTCAATGACCTCATTAATTTCCTTCATTAAGAGTGCTTTTGCCGCGTCAACACCCAATACATTATACACTTCTATAATATCATTGGAATATGTTCGATTAGTATTCACGTAAGGATTACCTAAGATATCTATTAGATTAGAACCGTCGGTATCTAAAACCCACTGCTCCTTCATCTTATAGTTTCCGTCTTCATAGACTACATTATTCTTATTAAGTCTAATGGCTATCTTACCAATCTTATCGATACCCTTAATCACTAAACTGAGAATACTCTTCTCGAAGTTCTTGAGATATTGGATGTCCCTATCATCATTCTTACTATTCTCGATATTTAATCGGATTCGGAAAATTAACTTATCCGCGTTATCGTCTGCGTAATAACCTAATTTTTCATAGGTTGAGAAGATCGCGTAATGGATATCCTCCATCGATAAGTTTCGATTCATTAACTCCTTTCTACTAAACTCTAATCGAAGAATCCAACAAGAATCATTATCTTGGTCCATAGGATTAATCTCTTCGAACACCTTGTAAATATCCATAAATGTATTATCAGACTCAATAGAAGAACTATCCTTATTAGGGTCGAAATAAATACTACTAGATAATATTAAGTCACCTAGAATTGTAAGTTCTAACTTATTAGCAATTTCTTGTGCCTTTATCCTATTATAGGAAACCTCATCCTTCAAATATACTGTAATAGAAGGTTGCTTAATATTCTTGGAAATATGCAGTAATTCCTTTAATCTTGGAACACCACGAGTAACGTTAGACTTAGAACCTACACCAGCAAAGTGGAAGGTATTTAAAGTCATCTGAGTTGCCGGTTCACCAATGGACTGAGCAGCAATTGCCCCTACCATTTCACCTACTGGAATAAAACACCTAAGATACTTATTCTTAATCATAGAAATGATATAGTCAAAAGCATCCTTACTCATTCTAAGAGACTTAACTAACCACTTAGGTGATAGATAGGAATGAAGTAGACAACGTAATAAGAGACTCATCTCGCTATCTTCTCCTCTCTTTAAAGTATTCTCTAAACCTTGTAACGTGTCGTAGATATAGAGTGGATTTAAATTACTTAAATCTGATTTCTCTATATTAAACATTGTTAAAGCCTGATTCACTAACCGAAAGATATTAATCGGATAGTTAATATTACTATTTGTATTATGTTTAAAGATATCACTCCGTAATAAGTGAGACATATCACTTAATCCACCGTAGTATTCCTCTAATTTTTGAGAATACTTATTAACCTTTTTCATTTCGTTAATAGTATCGTCATCCATAAATAATTCCCAAGTTTCTTCCGACTCAAATCTATGCTTAGACTCTAAGTCTTCGAAATTATTTGATAGTAAATCTAACTTCTGGGATTCAATCTTATTATAATTGTATCCGTCTTCTCCATATAAGAATTGGATTATCTTACCGTAAGAATTCTTTACCGATAAATCTTGGTCTATCTTCAAATCCTCCATCGCCTTAATTAACTTCCTCTGGATATAACCCGTCTCGGAAGTCTTAACTGCTGTATCAATGAGACCTTCCCTACCACCCATAGCGTGGAAGAAGAACTCCTGGGGATTTAATCCTCCAATAAAAGAGTTCTCTACGAAACCTCTTCCTTCTGGAGAATCATCATACTTTAAGAAATGAGGTAGTGTTCTGTCTATGAAACCATATGGAATTCGCTTACCGTCAATACTCTGCTGACCTAGACACGAAATCATCTGAGAAATATTAATATTGGAACCCTTCGAACCCGAAGCAACCATATTTGTCATTCTGTTATTCTTATCTAAACTCTTTAAACCTATTTTACCAGCTTCACCAAGAGTTCCCTGTAATATGTTATTAATCTTAGTCTCGAATTCTTCCTTATTGGGTTTTCCTTCTTCATTCTTGAAAATATTAAGGTGTATGTGCTGGATTACCTCACTTACTTCCTTTTTCTTACCTACAATAACCTTCTCCATCTTTTTCTTAGTTTCTTCATCAGCAATTAAATCACTAATACCTACACTAAAACCAGTAATTAGAAGATACTTGGTAATAACATCCTGGATATTATCTAGGAAATCCTGACATGCCTTCTCTCCGAAATCATTAAATATCATATGAACTAATCCATTAGTTCCCTTAGATATAATGTTTTTATCGAAGCGACCCTGTAAAATAACACCGTCCCGAATCTTAACATAATTTAATTTGTCTTCTCCCTTACTATCATCATATGACCCATTGGGCATATTCATATTCAAAGGAGGTAAGATTTGAGATAGTAACTGTCTACCACTCCACCTTATATATTTACCTTCACTAACTTCTGGTTCTGGAAGATTTCCGTCAAATGACTTAATTGTCATGAGGATTTCCATCATCTGTTGTTCGTTAAAGTAAACACCGTCATTCGTAATACGATAGATACCTAAGAGAGTATCCTGAAATAATGAAATGATAGGAGCGTTACTTCTAGGACTAATAATCTGCGAAGGAACTCTGGCTAACTGTCTTAGTTCCACGGAAGTCTGTATAGACTGTGGAACGTGCATATTCATCTCGTCACCGTCAAAATCAGCGTTATAAGGTTTAGTAACACTAACATTCAACCTAAAGGTATTATGCTTCATTACTTTTACTCTATGTGCCATCATACTCATCTTGTGAAGAGAAGGTTGTCTGTTAAATAAGACATTATCATCATCTATCAAATGCCTACTCACTACATCACCAAACTCTAAGACAATACTATTTCTATCTACATACTGTAGGGAAATAGTAGCTCCATCAGAAGCTCTCTTATAAGATTTGGCTCCTGGATACTCAAAAGGTCCGTTCCTAACAGTTTTAGTTAATTTGTGAATATTATATTTATTCACAATTTCTGGGAATGTTAAGTTCATCGCAATCTTAAATGGCACACCTAACTGATCTATCTTAATGTTAGGATCAGGTGTAATAACAGTTCTAGCAGAATAGTCTACACGCTTACCCATAAGATTACCTCTAATACGTCCTTCCTTACCCTTTAATCTTTGCACAATTGCCTTTAAGGGTCTACCGGAACGATGACAACTAACATTCACATTTGGAATTTCATTATCCACAAAAGTTGCTACGTGATATTGGAGTAAATCCACAAATCCCGCAATCGTTTCGTTTGATGTTGTCTTATTCTCTAATTTTTTCCTTAGAGTATCATTAGTCTTAATGATATCAACCAACTTATGGGTAATATCATCTTCACTACGTGTGCCATTAGGTTGCTTAATAGAAGGTCTAACTGCCCCAGGAGGAACAGGTAAAACAGTGCAAATTAACCAATGTGGTCGACACCATTCTTCCGTAAATCCTAAGATATTACAATCTTCAATACTAATTTTTCTAAACATTTTGTGAACTCTCTCGGCATTTAAAAACTCCTTATTAGAAGTATCCTTCCATTCCGCATAAATCTTGGCTAAACCTTCTTTGGCATACTTGGAAGGTTGAGTAAAATTACACTTAGGACAAACTTTATTTTTAGAAACTTGTTCGTAATAATACGCCCAACGTTTCTTATTGGATTGCTGTAACATAAGTTGTAATTTTTCCTGTACGTATTCATTTTCCTTATCTAACAAAATACTAGAACACCTAACACAATAGCATTTTAATGTTTTCATAATAATGTCTAAGAATTGATAGTGAAAGACAGGTTTCTGTAATTCAATATGACCAAAGTAACCAGGACAAAATCTATTGTCCAACTCATCCGTAGGACAAATTTTTCCATGGTCTAAAACACCCATTCTGGGATCGAATAAACCATTAATTACCGGTTCACCTTGGGAATCATATAAGAGAGGTTGTGTCACATGACACACCGACTTTCTTTTGATTTCCTCGGGACTACTAATACTAAACTGTAATCCCTTGATAGTGTAAATTTCAGAGTTATAATCAAGTTCCTTATAGATTGTCATTTTATTTATAAAGAAATATTATTATATTAATACAATTTTTTTTTAAATCAAATTTTTTCAATTTTTTTTTATTTTTTCGTAAATATTCCAAAATTTATTCATTCATTTAAATATTTGTCGATATTATATTTTATATATTACAATATATCATATAATGGATAATGAAAAAGATAACCAACACTTTATGACAACTCGCTCCAAAAGAAAAAGAAAAACTGGAAATCTAGTTTTTCTAGGAGAAGAATTTTTACAGAAAGAAGAAGATATAGAATCAGATAATGAATTGGTATTAAAAATACAAGAAAATCAAAAGAGAAGAAGATTACCAAGTGATTTACAGGATTTTATTGTGGAAGATACAGATAGTGATTTTGAGGAAGATTACGATGATGAAGAAGATGAAGAAGAAGAAGAAGATGACTTAGCAAAATCTGAGAGAGAATTAACACAAGCATTGGCAGGTTATATTAATAAAAATTTGGAAATAATTGAAAAGGAAGAAGAGTGTGAAAATAATGAAATTTTTACACAATACGATAATAAAATGAAAAAACATTTTTTATCCTTAGAGGAAGTAGAACAGGATAATATTTTAAAATTGGAGGAAGAAATAAAAACTTTAAATAATGAAATAGTTCCCCTAAGATATCAATTATTAAAGTGTCCTATGGATATTAAAGTAAAAGCAGTTGCCATTAAAAAATTAAATTCCTTAGAATCTATGGATTCGAGTGGTAACGAATACTATAAATTAAAATCTTATGTGGAAGGATTAATGCAAATTCCCTTTGGTAAATATCAACATTTACCAATTACTAAACTGAATAGTCCTTCGGAAATTACGGATTATATGCTTAAATGTTCGGGTATATTAGATAGTGCTGTTTATAGTCACCCGAAGGCTAAATCTCAAATATTACAGATTGTTGGAAAATGGATATCCAATCCACAATCTAAGGGAAGTGTCTTTTCTATTATGGGTCCTATGGGTAATGGTAAGACAACTTTGGTGAAGGAAGGAATTGCGAAGATGATTAATAGACCCTTTGAATTTATATCATTGGGAGGGGCAACTGATTCCAGTTTGTTAGACGGTCATTCTTATACTTATGAAGGTGCTATTCCAGGAAGAATTGTGGAGATATTAAAGAAGTCTAGATGTATGAATCCTGTTATATATTTTGACGAGTTAGACAAGGTTAGTAATACTCCTAAAGGTGAGGAAATAATTAATTTACTAATTCACTTAACAGATTTTTCGCAGAACGATAGATTTATGGATAAGTATTATAGTGATATTCCATTAGACTTATCACAGGCACTTTTTATTTTTTCCCTTAATAATATGGAAAATGTGAATCCGATTTTGAGAGATAGAATGATGATGATTCAGACAGGTAAATTGTTGTTAGAGGATAAAATAAAAGTATCACAAGATTATATTATTCCTAAGATTTTATTAGATATAGGAATTAAAAAAGAAGATATTATTTTTTCCGAAGAAGTAATCCAATTTTGTATTACTAACTATTCTAAGGAAGATGGAGTTAGAAATTTGAAGAGAACATACGAAACATTATTAGAGAAGTTAAATATTTTAAGGTTATTACAAGTTCAAGAAGATAAGGAAATGGGTAAAAAGTTAAATTTTTCTAGTCAAATGACAGAATTATTAAATAAAAAAGTGAGTTTCCCTTTAAATATTACAGTAGAATTAATTAGAAATCTAGTGGAGGAACCTCATACTACTAAACCTCCATATATGATGTATTCCTAAGTATTGTGGCACATATAGTTAACTATGGTGGGTGCGCGACAGTATGGACAACTATCACTGGTCTTCAAATTGGTAAGAATACAGTTTGCGTGGAATATGTGTCCACATTTTAACATAATCATAGAAGAAGATTTCAAACTATCCAAGCAGATGCTACATTCTTCGCATTCGTGCTTTATATGCTTACAGAATTTCGAATAAGATAGTGTTTTGGACAACATGATAATCTTTGCCTGTTCGGAAATCATATCATTGTCAGAAAGATACTTGAGTAGTTTATTAGGAGACATATTACATGACCCCTTACGATCCAATGATTCTTTAAGTTCCGATATCAGATATTGATAGGACCGATAACTATTATAGATAATAGCAAGGTGAATGTGTCGGTATCCTTTGATTATGTCCTTACCATTCAAGAGTTTGGCTTCTGAATAAACAGTATTCAGAGCAAATCCTTTGTTATGAAGGAATTGAATCATTTCCAAATTGTCTAACCGAATTGCTTCCGATATGACATTTGGTGTCTTCTTATTGTTTTGGATAGCACCTAAGTTGATAAAGTATTCAAGTATTTCCAAATTCTCGTGCTTGGCGCAGTGAATGAGGCAATTTTGGTATTCCTGAAGACATTTATCGAAATCTGGAAATGTTCGCAGATAATCTAGGAGTCGTCTGACAAACTTGGGTGTCTTCTGGATTAACTTGGTTTTGCTAACAATGTATTCCAAAATGTTGGTAACTATGACACTGGAATTTGAGAAGGCAGGAGTAATAGTCAAACACTTCTGATAGTTCAGAAGGATGGTGAGTTTCTCCAAACAATTCTCTTCCAATTCGGTCTTATCGAAGTTACTATAATCATAGTAATAGTTAAGGCACTGTAAGCATCCGTATAATGGGTAGACTGGTTCATTATTGTGAAAGACATCGACTCCAAATAGTTCCGAAAGTTGTTCAGAATCCTTATTTACCAGTTGTTGGAAAACTTCCTTAAACAGACTTGAGTCATGAAGTTTCGAGCACATGTTAAAGAGAATATTCTCCGCGAAGTTCTCGGACTTTTGAAACAAGTTAAGCTTAGGATTAGCTACCAATTGACGAAAGAAATATTCGTCTGAATTAAACACTTCCAATGACCACAGGTGTGGTGGAATGTTTTGGTAAAACATTGGGTTCAAGTCTGCCTTTCTTTTTATCAAGATATCAAAGGAATCTCGGTGCTCGTAGTAAATTGCGAGTGTAAGGACGTCGGCCTCATTATATGTATCGCCAATGTCGACCCTTTGGGCCAACTGATTGATTCTCTTGTCATTTCTGGGTTTTTCTGCCTTGAGTAAAGTCACAAATTCGTGCAAACCCATAATTGTTTTTTATAGTACTTATATATTTTAATCGATAATTATCAATTTTAATTTTTTCTTACATATCGGGGTATGATTTAATAGTTCGATTTTTACCTCTCTTATTAATAAAATCTATCTGTTCCTTAGTAGTGCAGACACAACCCCTATCACAAGTATAAGTGGAAGGACAACAATCTGGGTGACACTGGTTATGAGTAAAGGTGAATAGACTCTTAGGGTCTTCTGGATTTCCAGTTACACTTGGCATAGTGGGATTATGTCCGGGGTCTGGAATGTATCTTTCTTCGGTTCCCATAGGAGTATCGAATCTGATATCGGTATGGAGTCCTATATTACAGGGTCTTTTTCTATCTCCACATTTTACTTTGGAAGTGGGGTCGTAGAGATTTCTGGTATTGTCATTATTTACTTTTAATTGGGAATAGGCCCCCATCTTATAATCTAATTGGGCTTGGAAGGTTTCTAAATTCATAATATTGGGTCTTTTGACAAATTCTAGTAAATAACAGACGTAGACAATAGTAGCGCAGAGTATAAAAATGAGGTTAGTTCGGTTCTTATTATTATTTACGTAGAGAGAAATGAGGAGAACTAAAATAAGAATGTGAACAACAGTTCCTAAAACGCGGTGAATATTCATTATATACTAATGAGAATAAATTTTTACTAAAATAAAAAGTTAAAATTAAAAGATATTAAAATAAAAATTCTATTAACAACATAATGACCGAATTACATGCTATTAACTCAACTTGGAACCTATGGTTCCACAAATGTGACGATGACAAATGGGACTTTAACAGTTATAATAAATTGGCATCCTTTAATAATTTAGAAGACTTCGCTATTGTATCTAATGCCCTAGACGAAGTCCATATAGAAAACTCTATGCTGTTTATGATGAGGGGTAATATTAAACCTATGTGGGAGGCAGAAGAGAATGTTGGTGGAGGTTGTTTGTCTTTTAAAATCTATAAAAAAAACATATATGAGTCGTGGAATCAACTAACCTACTTTTTAATAGGTGAGAAAGTGTTAAAAAATGAAAGTGATAACTTAAAAGTGAATGGTATCTCAATTAGTCCTAAGAAAACCTTTTCTATCTTGAAAATATGGTTTAGTGATAAAACAATAAATGATCCTAAATTTCTAAATAATATGAATTTGTTTAAATTTGAAGACGCTATATATAAGGCACACTCCTAAACTTATTCATTACTACACTTAGGAGCCAAGCAAAGTTTAATTTCTCCTAGAGAAGCAACTGTATATTTAATAATAAGTGGATAGTCATTTTTAAGATACATCTGGATAGAATTACACAGGTTAGTGCACTTACCAAATAGAACCAAGTGTTTCAGGGCAAATAGTCCTTGAATAATCTGGTCTGGATTCTGATTCTTCACAAAACTCATACCTTCCTGTGTCTCCCCAATAATAGTTTCTTGGGAACAGAAATCTCCCTTACAACTGAATATTAAATGGTCTTCCACCGATTTAATATCAATATAGTCAGCATAATTGTGCATATCCCTCACTGTCTTCTGGAAATCTGTGCTAGGCATAGTTATTACCGATTCAAAGGCAGCGGGTGGAATAGATATTTCTTCTACGTTCAAGTCCATCAGATTCAAATAGAAAGTGGTGGTAGTATTCTTTTCACTATTTTCAATCTTAATACCTAAAACACTATCTTTTCCTCTTTCTAAGAAGAGAGTAAGAGTATCGGAGTTATTCATAGTCTTAATGATTCTAAAAAAATTAATCATATTGATACCTAAAACTCTCTTTTCTAAACACTGATAAAATTCAAATTTATCAGAAAATAATTTTAAATGAGCCAAAACAGTATGTGAAGAGTCCATCGCAATCATCTTAATACCAGTTTCATCACATTCTAAGTTAGCGTCCACCAATATTTCTTTTAGCGCTTCTATTAATATTCTAAAAGCAGAAGACTGAACAGTCTTTATTTCAATAATATTCTCGCTCATAATAATATATCTTTTATATAAAGACTTCTTTAAATAAAAAAATTAATGGAAAAAGTAAAAAGTAAAAAATAACTATTTCTAATTTTTTTATAGTTTTTTGTTTTTGTGTTTAAAGTAGTTGGTATCCCATCATTTCCAGAACTGGAATACTCCACGACATCTCTTCCAGAAGGAAGGTATAAACATCCTTCGGAGACATGATAGTAGACAAGTGATAATACTTCTCGTCTGTCATTCGGAGTAGTTCCACTAGTTCTAGGTCAAAGGCAACATCCGACATTTGATTATACTGGTATAGTGAAAATTCCCAGTTGTGTCCGAAGACATTATAGTCAAACTTCGGAAAGAGAATATCGTAGACAAACTCACGTAGAGTCTTTCTCTTCGGTATCTCCTTCTGTAAGTCTTGTGCTTTGGAAATCAGAGTAAAACCATTTTCTGACCGACACTTGGGGCATCGGTTAATTCTGCTACTACAGTAGGAGCAGAGACCAGCCTGACAGGTGTTACAGACATAGAAGTCTTCTCCACTGGCAAATTCGAAGGAGATACATACCGGACATTCTGACTCTCTTTTATTTACTTGAAAGTCAATGTGCTTCTGGTGTTCTGATTCAATCTTTTGAAGTAGGTCTATTTTCTGTTGTTGTATAGACTTTTTTTGGTATTTTTCGAAAAGAGGTTCTATTTGGTCAATATATTTAACATACTTGTCATTGGATAGGTGCTCTTCTAGATGTAATTTCTCAAGACTGTCGTAACCATCTTGAAATTCACCTTGAATGTCTTCTAAACCTTGTTTTTCTTCCTGAGCTCTGCGAAAACTTGCCGGAATTCCCTCATCGGATTCCTGATCATAGTCAAAGTCGCAGTAATTTTCTTTTTCCTCATGACTGAAGTCATAAGAATCTTGGTATGTGTCATAGCATTCTGCCATGATAAATATCTTTGTATGTAACAAAATAAAAAATATTTGTAATAATCAATTTTTAGTCCATTTGCACTACTACTATTACCGCACATGTAATAATTAGGGCAAGTGATATTAAAATACCATTTAAATCGTCCCTAGATAGTAATACGAAAATAGCAAACATTAAAATAATAAATACCGTAATTACCAATAATGTATTGTTTTTCTCAGCAAGTGTATCGCTTGTAAAGACTGCCATAATTATCTATATAATACTTTTAGATTTTATTTTTCTATAAATCGGGTTCGGTGAATATCTAAGGCAATTGCTCCTATACCCAAATCTTCTCCCATTCTATTTACCAAACTACGAATATAGGTTCCAGAGGATA
>Ga0209533_1003116_pt1 | contig 14811 bp, 16 predicted proteins | sample COG_04_FD_184748 | JGI IMG/M metagenome (GOLD analysis project Ga0209533, IMG submission 184748) | Pelagic Microbial community sample from North Sea - COGITO 998_met_04 (SPAdes) (version 2) | ecosystem: Environmental > Aquatic > Marine > Neritic zone/Coastal water | place: Helgoland, sampling...
TAGATTGACTAACCATTTTAAACTATCAAATTCGGAAGGTGTAGTCATGATGTTTCAAGAATATTAATAAAATAATTTTAAAATAAAAAATTTGAATTTTTTTTATTAATATTTTAAATTGGACTATTCGTTAATTTTAATCAACTGTAATTCTTTTTTTTTTACTTTTAGCAAGTTTTAAAACTCGTACATTTAATACACCATCACTATATGAAGCGGTAACACTATTTTCATCCACATGCGATGGTAATCGAATTGATCTACTAAATGAACCAAACATTCTTTCGGAAAAATAATATTTTATGGTTTCATCCTCCTTATCACTTTGTTCTTTATATTCACTTTTTTTTGTTGCCGAAATACTTAAAATATTACCAGTTAATTCAATTTCAATTTCATCTTTTTTTACACCTGGTAGATCTGCGTGAACTTCAAAAGAATCTTCAGTTTCTCTCATTTCCAAATCAAAATTCAATGATTTATCAGAGGTATCAATGGAATTCGGATGTAAAGGACGATTTAACGTCATAAAATCATTCATGAGAGTTTCAATTGCCTTGAATGGTGTAAGGGCCATTTTATGTCTATTTTATGATTGACATAAATAATTTATCTTTATATCAATATTTTCTTTAAGTCGTTGACATTTTATTTTTTTTATTATTTTTTTTGTAAATTATTAAAGGTCTTTTTTAAAGGGAAATAATTTTGATTATTTATTTTTAATTTTCCGGAAAATTAAAACACAAAATAAGATTATGGAACAATTCTTGAATAAAAAAGATTTGTCAAAAACAAAAATCAATACCAAAATTAAAACCACTAAATCTAGTAATTCCTCGTCATCAACGTCTAATTCATCCACACTAAATTCATTGTCATCATCATTGTCATCTATAAAACTTGCGGTTGTTGGTTCAAGAGAGTTTAATGATTATGATTATTTAAAGAAATCCATTGATATTCTTCAATTGAAATATAACATTTGTGAAATTGTATCTGGTGGAGCACGAGGCGCGGATAGTTTTGGTGAACAATATGCCAAAGATAATGGTATCCCAACAAAAATTTTTTATCCAGAATGGTCAAAATATGGACGGTCAGCTGGGTTTCGACGAAATAAAGACATTGTGGAATGTGCGGATATAGTGATTGCTTTTTGGGACAGACAAAGTAAAGGAACTTTATCAAGTATTAATTTAGCAAAAAAAAGTCAAAAAACATGTATTATAAAAACAGACTGGAATTCCTCTTAAATTATCAGAATGAATCAAGAAAAAACAAGAAAAACAAGAAAAAACAAGAAAAAAATACATTCTCCAACAAACTCAATTTTTTTTATTTGTTTATTAGTAGTGGTGATACAAATGAAAATTAAAAATTTCACAAATAAAATAGGAATTGTATCTTGGTTATTTATTGCTATACTTATTGTTATTGGATTGTTTCGTCACATATCTCATTCACAATTAGAACATTATAAAAATCAGATGGATGATTATTATGCACAAATTGAGTTATTGGGCGTTTCACATAAAATAATTCAGGAAGAAGAGTCTGACAAACAGAATAAAATTTATTATGTTTTTTGGACAGGTGGTTATGATTCTACTTATCGTATTTGTGAATTATTGATTGCCCATAAACGAAAAGTCCAACCTATTTATTTATCATACAATTTAGATAGTAAATATGATACAGACTTTTGGGTGCGAAACAACCGACTCCAGGAAAAAAAATCAATGAAAAAAATTAAAGAACAAATATTTCAAAAATTTCCTCATACTAAAAAATTATTACATGAAACAATTGAAATTGCGAAAAATTTTAAGGACAAAGACTATGTTGAAAAAGTACATCAATTAAATTTATGGCCTTATAAACGAAAAATACATCAATATGTCCATTTAGGTAAAATCTCTTTCCAATTAAAACGTTATGTTGACACTGGCGTGTTAGGTATACACAATACACCTTTTATCAATTTTATTACAAAATATTTACGTAATGATGATGAGGACATGACGTTAAATATATCCAAAACACATCCACTTCATTATTTAAAATTTCCTTTATTTGGTAAATCAAAAAAAAAATTATGTGACTTTGCCAAAAAACATAAATTTAATAATATTTTACAGTTAACATGGAGTTGTTGGTTTCCAAAAAAAGGTAAACATTGTGGTCGATGTCCAATGTGTTTGGAACGTCATGAATGTGTTTGATTTTATTCTAATTTTTATAATGATTTGATACATGTCCCATGAAACTTCCCATTGTCACACCTATAATTACATAGGGTAATCGATTGCGTTGCCATAAAGGCATTGCTATATTTCTGGTTTTAGCTGAGCGAATTTTAACGACTTGTTCACCTAAACCAAATATTACAGAACTACCCACAATGCTTATTCCACATTCTTTTATTTTGTTTTTGTGTTTGTTAAAAAAATCCATTTATTCAGAAGGTTTTATTTTTATTTTTATCTATTTTTTTCAGATTTTTCAGATTTTTCAGATTTTTAAAATATGTATGATAATAGTAATAGAATGGTTTATTTATTATTATTACTTTTTACCATAATTGTATTATTTTATTTTTTTAAAGCGTATGGTAATAATGTCACTGAAACATTCAAATCAGATAGTGATGTGAAAAACAATGACGATAAATTAAGAGACGAAATTATTCAAGCACTAAATGTTTTGCGTGAAAAAGTCAAAAAATTTAAAAAAAAATTTAATAAATTTCACCAGGAAAATATGAAAAATATAAAACAAAAAATCAAACAGGAAAAACAGGAAAAACAGGAAAATTTCATAGGAGGGGACTTTCCAAATTTGAAATTACCAAATAATAAATATATAGAGCAATTTTCGTTGGTATCTTCTACACTGGAACTTGGAGCAGACAAATGTGAGTGGGCCGAAAGAGATATCAATAAAACATTAGACAATATAGATGGTGAAGCAAAATCATTGGCAACAAAAGTTGGAATAGAAAGAGGTATATCTACGATGAAATTATTGGCTAAAAACCCAAAATTGTTTGGATTGATTAATTATTTATCTATTATGACAATGCGATACAAAGTTGTTTGTATGATACCAGGTAGTTTTGGTGGATATGTCTATGATTTTTCATTAAATATAAAAGATTTCGCAATAAATTTGTCAGAAAAAATGAGTCCAGATATTGCGTTAAATAAACCAAATCCATGCGATTTGGACACAGATTGTAAAGGATTTATGGAAGGTGAAAAATGTTGTAGAGGATTTTGTACAAAAGATACTTGTACTCCTTCTAAAATTGGTGAATGGTGTAAATTAGCAACAGATTGTGAGGGATGGGGATCTCTTGGTGATCATATAGTTTGTTGTAATCCAGACGGCAAAGATAAAAACGCAGATTTACGAGCATGGGGACGCTGTACAAAACCATGTATTAATACTGGTGTGGGATGGTGTCCAAAACAGACAGATTTAAAATGCGAAAAAGCCCTTGGTGAAGATTGTAATTTGGACACGGATTGTGTTGGATGGGGTTCAGGCGTAGGAGGAAAAGGTGTTAAATGTTGTCAAGGTGTATGTAAAGATGTAAAGGGAAAATGTGCTTTGTCAAAAATTGGCGAAAAAGCGAGATTGGCAACGGATTGTGAAAATAATGGAACATTATCACCACAAAAAATAGTTGTATGTAAAGAAGATGGTTCTGATTTTATATTGGACCTTGAAGGATGGGGTGTATGTACAAAACCATGTATAAATGCCGGTGTGGGTTGGTGTCCCAAAACAGCTGAAACAAATAAAACGTCTTGTGAAAAACCACTTGGTGAAGAATGTATGTTAGATACTGATTGTGCTGGGTGGGGGTCAGGAGTAGGAGGAACAGGTGTTAAATGTTGCCAAGGAAAATGTAAAGATGTGAAAGGAAAATGTGCTCCATCTGAAATGGGTGAAAAATGTAAATTGGCGACAGATTGTGTTGGTTTTGGTTGGAATACTACGACAAAAACAGTATGTTGTGGTAGTGATGGTAAAGATATTCCTTTGGGCAAATGGGGTGTATGTACAAAACCATGTGTTAATTCTGGAGCTGGTTGGTGTCCAAAACAAACCGATTTAAAATGTGAAAAAGAAATTGGTGAAAATTGTTCAGGTGACACAGATTGTAATGGTTGGGGTTTTGGTGTAGGTGGTCGAGGCGTCAAATGTTGTAGTGGATTTTGTAGAGAAAAAGATCATGGTAATGCTGGTAAAAGTTGTAGCAACAATTCAGATTGTTGTGGTAGAGATTGTAAATTACCATTTCAAAGCTGTCCATTTGGAACATTGACGGAAAATGGTAAACGATGTTGTAAAGATCTATTTGGTAAAATAGATAAAAATAATTGTATTGATGATAAAAAGGTTTGTTGGTAAAATAAAAAATTTGATTTAGAAAACCAGAAATAATTAAACTAATTTTTTAGATAAATATGTGGAAAATTATTTTGTCAATAATTTATGTTAGTGGATTTGCACTCAATGCTTGTATGGGGTTTATGTTATGTCGCGGTATTGAATTAACATTTGAATCCAATTTCGGAATGTCAAATCGAATGTTTTATCTCAAACAATTTTTGTGTTCACTATTGTGGCCAATAAATTTTTATGTAAGTGACATAATTGATTATTTTTCTATTAAAACAGATTTTACTATGTATCCCCTTACAATATTAAATAAACAACCATCAAAAAAACGAAAACAATAACTAAAACAATAACGAAAACAATAACGAAACAATAACAAAAACAATAACGAAAAAAAAGTTTATAATTAATGTGACTTAAATGATGGATACAAAGGTTCATTTGTTGGAATTAAATATGATGATATCATAGTTATTAATTCATAATGTATAATAAATTTATGGAATAAGAGAATAAAATTATTTTTACTTTTTAACCAACTATTCCACATAATGTTATAACGATCATTTTCAATATGATAATTTTTCCATTTCAACATATATGGAATCTTTTTGGAATTGATTTTGGTTGCAAAATCAATGGCATTTATATTATATATTGGATCAACATAATCAATATCTGCTCTCATAGATAATAATAATTTTAAATCTAAATTTGTGCCCATATGTAAACTCATTTTTAATGGTGTATTGACACAGCTCATACAACAACCTGTATTATTATGAGCCCATGTCTGACATTCCGATTTTGAATCAAAATATGTATTTGGATTTGCTTTTTTATTCAATAATAAATCTGACGCACAAAAACTTTGTTCCAATAACAAATGAGCAAATGACCATGCTTGTAATAAAGGAGTTGTCGCGTTATATCTGTAATTAACATTGGCTTTTAGATCCAATAATTTTTCAATAATTTTCAAATTACTTCTTCTAGATAAACTGTCCACAATAGATGTATCGGTGGACCAAGGTTTATGTATATTTGGGGAACATTCACAAAATAAATATTCGTTTATTTTTTTCAATGAAAATTTGTCAGATGATAAAAATTTATTGAATTCTTCCATTTTTTTATTGAAATAAAAAATAAAATAAAAAATAATATTTTTTCAAATTTTATATCGTTTATATTATGCAAGTGCTAGTTTATTATTCATAGTTGATTTATTGTTAATTTATGGTTAATTTATGGTTAATTTATGGTTAATTTATGGTTGATTTATGGTTGTTAGTTGTTGTCGAACTGCCATTAAACATATTCCCAATAAATTCAATCCTTTCCATTGTTCTTTGGGTATTTTTTTGGCATCCACTTCTTTTAATCCAATTCCCCATATTGTATCGTAAGGGCTGGCCTCAACCAACAAGCGCGATCCAGTTGCCAATAGAATTTTTTTTAAATCACTATTTTGACTGAATTTCAAAAAACAACCTTCTGTGACAATTTTTTCACGATTCGCTTCCCATGTTTGTTGATCAAAATTTTGTACTTGACGACCTAAATTCTTACACATACGTGGATCTGGGGTTTTTAGAATTTTTTTGGCAATTCCAGAATCATTAAACAATTGAGCTTTCTTATACATCATCCATTGTTCTGTGTTTTGAAACAATAAATTTGTACCAGGTTCCATAAATGGAATTTGATACCAATTGCTAAAACATCCATCTGAAAGACGTTTTTCACTAAAGAAAAAGATTGGCGATGTATTTATTGACATTTTTATGTGAGTTTATGAGTTTACCCTGTTTAATAACGCAAAATATAATTATTAATTTAAATAATCAAATTTTTAGAATGAATTAAAAGTAAATGTGATAAGTATTTAAACTTTTTTTCATAATATAATGTAATATGGAAGACGATAAATTTTTACAGAATAAGAGCTTGGTTGACAAATGGCTAAATATTACTTGGTTTCAAACACATATTGAAATTATTCCTGGATTATATGATATTTATTTAAACGATAAACATCACAACGATGAAAAAAACATGACTCAAATTCAGTTGGATTTAAACCGTACATTTCCAAATCATTCGTCATTTCGATCAGAAAAAATCAAAAAACTACAGAATATACTTTATGTTTGGACAAAACACGATCCCAAAATAGGATATGTTCAAGGTATGAATTTTATCATAGGAACGTTACTTCATTATACCAACAACGAAGAAAAAGTATTTTGGTTATTTTTACGACTAATGGAAGGAAAACCGTTTACCATATCTTCAAAACATGTTGGGTTAAAATCGTTGTTTCTGGATAAATTGCCAGGGTTGTTTGTTACAATTTATCAGCTCCACAAAGGATTAGAAATTCTCTGTCCTAAATTAAATCATAGGTTTATAGAAGATGATATTTCATTGGTTGCTTGGATTCCACAATGGATTATGAGTTTATTTACAAAATACTTTGAACCGGGTAAATTAACTATATTTTTTACATCATTTTTCCAAGGTGGTTATTTATTTTTATTAAAAATGATGTTGTGTATTCTTCAAACATATCAAACCAAATTAATACAGATGTCAAAAGACGAAATTGTGTTGTTTTTGAATCCCACTCAAAGCAATGCCAAATGCATTTGGAATGAAATTAAATTAGACAAAATTATAGAAAAAGTATCCAGTATGGCAATTACCAAACGCCATCTACATATTTGGGATACTGAATATCACGCCAAATTAGACCATTTAACTGATGATTTAGAAGTCATCGAACAACTTCGAACACATCAATTTCAACAATATAAGAAAAAAATAGATCAAGAAAAAGCAGTAGCAATTGGAGGATCAATTGTTGGTGTTGGTTTATTATTATTAGGAGGAGCACTTATCGGAAATCGCATGATACGCAATAGACGTCGACATAGTCATGCAATAAATCATACACAATCGGATGATTGGGTGATGGTAAGTGATCCAAATAAAATTTGAATATTTTCATTTTCATTTTTATTTTGTGATATTTATTGTCAACATGTTTTTATCATTGATTTTAGTCATAGCAATTCCTAGAATTCTAGGTGAAATTGTCTATGATATTTATGAATTTCCCAATAATATTAGTATTTATGAAACAATTGATACTTTAGGGAATACACGAGTAAATCAATTAATTGACAACATGGTTAAATATTCAGAGGACTATATTTATCGCCATGAATTAATTCATCGTGTTATTCCGTTCAATTCATTAAATAATGGATTTTACGCAAACTATCGACAAAATGGTGTTGTGTTATTTCCAGAATTAGTGCATTCACTTTATATAACCAAATCAAAGTTCAACAAAATGCAAACGTGTCATTATGATTTTATAAATGGAGATGAACTTCATTTAAAAAAAACATCTTATCATGCATTCGAATTTGATCTGCCAATACGAAATCACATGAAATTTAATTTGACAGATTGTCTTGATGCATTAGAACATCCATTGTTTATGCGAGCTGTTTTATATCATAAACCAAATGATTTTGTAAAAATCCCATTTAATCAATTGCAAATATTTTATGATTTTTTGAGGCGATATCACAATGGAGAAAAGTTTGAATATTTAAAATAAAATTAAAAATTAAAAATTAAAAATTAAAAATTAAAAAAAAAATGGTTATTCAATTTACAAATTTTAGAATGGAGTTAGCATTGTTTGCGTCCATAATGGAAACAACGACAACGGTTGTGGAAATTGTGATGGTTGTATCATTGGTTGTGTCATCATTGGTTGTGTCCATGTTGAATACATTGATTGTGGTAATTGTGGGAATGGTGGTTGTTGTAATTGTGGTAATTGTGGAAATGGCGGTAATTCTATCTTTGTTAGAGATGACTGTGGTGATGGCAAATTAACCTGAAATATGGAGGTTGCCATTTTATTCCCTTTTCTTTTTTTGCCACCATATACAATTATAAAATTATCTTCTTCTGGAACAAGATTTTTAGAAAATGGAAATGTGTTTTGCATTTTTCCAAGTAATGTTGAAATATACGAATTTGTATGTGGTGCTATTGTGGCCGATCGGGAACACCTAGTATATGCGATAATGCATCCCTCTTCTAAATTTAATTTTGGAAAATATGAGAAAATATCATTTGTCCCATTAAAATCCGCATAAATTGCAGCAATTGGTTTTTGTGATAAGACATATTCATCTAATAATTTTTCTAATTTACAATGGTGAACACATTTACCAAAAATAAAATGTGATTTCATTTTTTCAAATGTTTCTTTTGAACAATTTGGTATAATAATACGATTTGTTGAAAATCCTTTTTGATATAACGCATTTGCTGTATTAAAATCAATATGGTCTAAAATAATTATGTCGCCCCTGGAATTTGGAGAAATAGATGAAGAAAATATGTCATTAATTTTTTTTTTTTCAGTTGGATTTGGAGCAGTATATGTATCGTCTTTTTTACTGATATGTTTTGAGTATAAACGACCAGCAAGACCTTTAGCAATAGTTTCTGGTTTTTCTCTCATTTTTTCTTCTGTTTTATTATCAATCCATTGATCTCTCTCTTCGGCAGTGAAATTTCGTTTTTTATCATTGTACAAATATTTGGCATAATCTCGAGCATTCTTTTTTTGTTTTGAATTTCCAGAGAGAAGTTCCTTAACTTTGTTTTCAATCCAACATTCTCTTTCTCTTTCGGATTTTTCAACAGTTGTTTTGGGAATCGTTGCAGGAGTTGGTATGGTAGTTGTTTCAGGAGTTTTGTTATGACACATTTTGTGAAATTTTTTAGTGATAGATGGTTTAAAAATTCGTTCCACATTATTTATTTTTCTTTTGTTATTTTTTCTCCCAGTAGTTCCAACCCAATACCATTTTGAAATCGCATTAAGTTGATTAATTCGATCAACACTTATTTTTTTTTTTTTAAATTTTTGTCTTTGTGTATCACACCATCGCCCAATATTAACTCCTTTGTATTTAGTATTTCCAACCGGAAATATTTGTTTTGGATTTTCAATTCGATCATTCATATATTTGCAAACTAATTTACGTTTGATATTCCATTGTATATTTCGTTGATTTTTGTTTTTACATTTTTTTGAGAATTTTGTTTGAAAAATGGTATTGGAAGTTGGATCTCGCGAAGAAATCATTATCTAATTTGATATTTGACAAAAAATAATGGTAAAATTGAAAAATCAAATTTTTTTGTGTGCATGTTTTTGCCAAAGTGGATTTTGACATCTTGATATCCAACAGTCGATTTTAGTGTAAATATTTAAAAATGATATTTTTTTGTGTGCATGTTTTTGCCAAAGTGGATTTTGACATCTTGACATCCAATAGTCGATTTTAGTGTAAATATTTAAAAATGTTATTTTTTTTCAAAATATATTATAGTAAAAATGAAGAATATTGTAATTGCATCTAATAAAAATGTCTCTTATTACAAAATTATGGTTGAATCGTGTAAAAGACACAATATTGATTTAGTAATACTTGGTCTGGGCAAACAATGGAATGGACTTAGTGATAAATATAAATATTGGAATAAATATTTATCAGCATTACCAGATGACGAGATTGTAATGATGAACGACGCATATGATGTTGTCATTATGGATACACCAGAACATATTCTTGAACGATTTCACGCTTTTAATAAACCAGTTGTATGTGGAATACAAAAAGGATTTCCATTAGAATACATTTTCCCAAAAGCATTTTCCCATATTATTTGTACAGGTAATATAATTGGTTATGTTAAAAATATTCGGAAAATCATTGATATTATAATGCAACATAAACATTTATGGAACCATAATAGTGATCAAATTACATTTAATCGTATTTGTAAACAATCCTCTTACATGATGAATAATATTGCCATTGATACATCACAAAACTTATTTTTTGTAACAACAATTAATAATTTTAGTTTTTATGATAGTTTAAGTGAATTAGAAATGAAAAATAATTCATTGTATAATCGCAAAACAAACAAAAAAATATCCATTCTTCATTTGGCAGCCAATATTAATGGAAATCAACAACTTAAATATCTTGGATATGACGTAAGTAAATATAATGTTCATTCGGCTGGATCTTATAAAATACGTCAAGTTGGAACTTATATAAAAGAATTGGCCTCATCGAACAAACTATTATTTTTTACTCTTATGAGTCCACTGATATTGGGTTGTTTAAAAATATTTACTATTTTTAAATAATTTTTTTTCATTTGTATTATTTCTTTCACCATTAAAAATGAAAAATATTCTCCACTGGAAATAAAAATATAAAAAAGAAAGCTAATGCCAACACAATAAAATTCTAATTTTATTTCTTTGACCATTAAAATTAAAAATTTATCTCTATTGGAAATAAATAAAAAATAAAAAACAAATCTAACACAAAAAAAAAATATTTATAATTATAAATTTATCCATTGGAAAATATCAATCCATGAAGTGATGAAAATATCCCAATAAATCAGTAGTCAATGTGGAATGAAACTGTTTTTCACCATTAATTACAAAATCAACCAATTGTTTTTGTGGTAAAATATATTTTTTATATGCTGGACAAACAAATGTATTGTAATACTCTATTTGCTTATCTAATTTTGATTGGTCATAACGTTGTTTTCTACGATCTAGTCGAACTTGATCTGATACATCCATAAAAATTTTTATATCCATCATTTTTTCTAAAATTTTATTTGTAAATATGAAAATACCTTCCACTATAATTACATCATATTGATCTGTTATTTCTTGTGATTTAACAGAATCATATTTCATTCTTTCATAAATTGGCATTTTTGTAGAACGATTATTTAATAAATCAGACACCACTTGAATCAATAATTTAAAATTAATAATGGATGGTGCATCCAAATTTAATTTGTTGTTTTGGAATAATTCTAATTCATTGTCACTAAACTGACTAAGACCTTTGTAAAAATTATCCATTGAAATAATAATGGTTTTACATTTTGAAGAAAGAAAATCACATAAGTTCTTGGCATAAGATGATTTACCAGACGCAGATCCGCCAGTAATTCCAATTATTAATTTTTTATGTGTCATTGTTAATATATGGTATCTTATTTTTATTAATTAAATGTTCAATAAATATCGAATTTATATTTGAAATATGATCTGGGTAATTTAAATAAATATTGAAATTATCATTGTTGCCATTTTCCCCACCTTCATCTTCATCATTTTCCCCACCTTCATCTTCTCTATTTTCCCCATCATATTTTAATATTTGTTGATATATAATGAATCCAGTGTTTTCATGTTCATATGAATGGAAATTGGAATCCAACATATAAAAATTTATGTCATTTTGATTAATTTGAAGAAATTTTGTCAAATAATTTGACAAATAATTTAGTGGTATATATCGTTGAATACAATCATTTTCAATCATATGTTGTATATGATACATCATATGTATAAACATTTTTCTCTTGGCGCCAAAAAAATGTTCATTATGGTATAATAGTTGTTTCATTTTACAAATTGACAATGGAACATATGAATATGAAAGTGGATTTTTATTGGTGGAATATGTTCCATAAAGACACGGACTAAAAATATAATCATATGAATAAATGGCAATTTCCTTTGTAGTGATTGGTTTCATTATTTTTGTATTGATATTCATATAAAAAAGAAAATCAATATGTTTTATTTTTGGATGTACATGTTGAATAAAATATTTGCTTATTAGTAATGTTGATAATTGACTATATTGATCGAATTGATTCACTTTTCCAAATTTGGTATCTATAATTTGAATGACGTGGATTTTTAATTGATCACGGTAAGATGATAAAATTATAGGTGATATATTAAATGGTGTCACAATGAATATCTCTTTTGTATGTTCTGGCATAAAAAAATACTGTAAATATTTTAAAAAATCATCTAAAAATGTCATAAATTCTCGAATAAGAATCACTGTGAATATTCCAATATTTTGTTTGTTTTTATTGTTTTTGTTGTTTTTGGTTATAGTTATGGTGTTTTCGGTCATGGTGTTTTCGGTCATGGTGTTTTCGATGTTATTTTTAATGTCTTCATTTTGTTGGGATTTATATGGTGATGTTTGGAGAAATTTGTTTTTTATATGATCGATTGTGTTTTCTACAAAAACGGAAAAAAATGGCAGACAATAGACTTTTGTAGTTGTTTCATAAATAAAACAATGAGCCAATGGATATAAATTAATTCTTGAAAAATCCCATACTTCACTTGTTGGGTCAAATAAATTTAAAATTTTTTGTGCCGCATTTTTTGAAATTAAATATCCAGATGAATCTGGAAAATGAAATTTCTTTTTTAATGGAAATTGATAGGTATTTTGCTGGGTATTTTCCGACAAAAAATAATCATTCATTGATACTTGTATAACATCAAATGAATTTTTCAAAAGAAATTGAAAATTTTGAATTAAATCATTTTGTTTATTTTTGGTATATTCATTTTCTTCCAACATAACGTCATTTTCAAAAATAAAACAATGTGACGATGAAACATGTTTAATAAAATGACGCATACAAAGAAGATGAGAGATAGTTAAATAATAATCTTGTGTTGTTATTTTGTCCTGTGAACGGGGTGCGGTTGTAAATTTAGATGGTGTATATTGAATTTCATTTAACAGTGGTAATTGAATTTCTGTGTAATTTTTAATATTGTAATCAAAAAACATTTTTTTCAAACGTTGTTTATGAAATGGGTTTTTTTGGTCCTTCATTTGGTCTTTATTAAAAAATAAAATTGGAGCAAAATTATATATCATTTTGTTTTTTTTATTTTAATTTTTTGGTCTTTTCTATAGTCCAAATAAATTAACACTATTTCTACTACGCATCAATGTTTTCAAACAAATCTAAGTTTGAATTGATAAAAATTTTTATTAATTTAAAGAAACTTAAAGAAACCAATAAAAATGAAAGTAGAAATTTTTGATTACAAGCCAAAAATTGATGATCAATTTACACATTCCTATTTAGTATCCAACGTTGAAGATTTAGTAGAAAAGCATCGCCAAAATAATCATGTGGCTTTTGTATCAATTGCAAATTCACTTTTATTTATGGATGGAGGATCAGACAAAGGTTACATGAATGCCATTCCTGAAATTCAGAAAAAAGTTCAGTCAAAATTACCTTATCGTAATTTAAAAACATTTAATGGCACTGGACGTCCATATTTACCAATTGGAATTGCTCAAATGATTTTACCAGAAGGAACATATAAATTTATAAGTAGCCCATCTATGTTTTTACCACAAAAAGTTACCAACACAAAAAATCCATATCATACTCTACGCGTGGCATTGTATTTAGTCAATCAATTTAATTTATGGTGCCAAAAACATAATAAAACAGATCATCTCATTGAAACTGTTTATACACCATTTATAGCCACTGGATGGGGTGGAATTTCATATGAAAAAAGTTATCAACTTATGATACAAGCTATAAAAGAATCAGAGTTGGAATCAAAAAAAAATTTAATTGAGAATCCAAATTATTTATTTGATATTACAAAGAATGAGGCATTTTATGGTGTTTGTCGAAATTTAAAAAAAATCACAGCGGAACAGCCGAAAATTTATATGAATACGGAATTTGGAATTTCAGTGGAAGAAGTTTTAAACAATAAAGAATAATCGGAATTCAATATAACAAACCAATAAACAAAAAAATGATTTTTAACTGGGATTGGAATTTGAAAAAATTTAATGAAAAAATATTTAACTGGAAAACATTTAGAAACCATCATTCAAAATATATTGCATATTGTGGTGGATTATCTATTATTACACCACCATTAGTTGGATATAATTTAAAATCGTTATATGGTTCTACCTCACTACCTTATTGTTGGGGAACTTTAAAAATGTTTCCATATCAATTTGTTTTACGTGGTGGACAACTTGCATTAGCAACTGAATTAAAAAATCAAACACATCCATTGGTGGCATTTTCATCCATTGGAATATTTCAAGGTATTATTTATGGTCATGTAAATCAAACATGGGCACATTTTTTCCCAAAAATTCAAAAAATGCGTCCAAATATGATGCGTGGAATTTTATTTGCTGCTAATCGAGACATGATTTCACAAGGAATACCTTTTTTAATGAATGATTATGGTTTAGGTGCTGTTTTGGCAACGAGTTTTTTCTCTATTTTATTAAGTCAAGGTTTTCATAATTGTCAAACTATAATGCAAATGAATCGTTATGAAACATATTTATCGACCATTCAGAATGGATTTTCCAAGTATAAATATGGATTGTTTTATAAGGGATATTTTAGTCGTGTTTTAATGATGATGGG
>Ga0209533_1003117_pt1 | contig 14809 bp, 13 predicted proteins | sample COG_04_FD_184748 | JGI IMG/M metagenome (GOLD analysis project Ga0209533, IMG submission 184748) | Pelagic Microbial community sample from North Sea - COGITO 998_met_04 (SPAdes) (version 2) | ecosystem: Environmental > Aquatic > Marine > Neritic zone/Coastal water | place: Helgoland, sampling...
CTGTATTTGAAGCAATAAAAAGAACCGCTTCATCACTAAATTGTGAAGGTGATACAAAAACCTTTTTAACAGATATTTCTTTTGTAAACGAAACAACTTTAATTTGTTTTAAACCATCAACAGAAACAACCTTGTTATTGCAACAACTTTTTTTAGTAAACTGATATTCCGAACTGGTATTTACAGCAACGTTACAACACGATTTAACTTTAGAAAAAACAGCAACATCAACAATGTTTGACCCACAAAAATGGGTTTCCATTTTAAATGAAAACGTTGACAGAAGCACTAAAAGTGCTAGAGTCATTGAAAAAACTTTATGTGTCACGGTTTTTTGCATTGGTCAAATTTAACAAAACTTCATCTATTTACAACACTGGTTACCATAAAATTAACAAAAAATAACATCCTTTTTGGATCGCTTACACCAGATAATTGGTATTTTTACAAAAATTATTTTTATGCCCTTTAATGCTTTAAAACCTAAAATAACAGCTTTCATTTCAGATTCTAGCTCTAAGGATCACAGTCTACAATTAATATGTGATTTATTAAAAACTGAAATACCACACTATGATTGGGTTGGTTTTTATTTCAAAAATGGAGATAAAGAAGAGCTGAAACTTGGTCCCTACTCAGGAACGCCAACAGACCATACGATTATTCCGTTTGGAAAAGGTATTTGCGGGCAAGTCGCCCTAAGCAATCAAAATTTTGTAGTTCCCGACGTGAAAGCACAGGATAATTACATTGCTTGTAGTATATCCGTGAAATCTGAAATTGTCATCCCATTGTTTGTTAATGGCATAAACATTGGGCAAATTGATGTTGACTCAAACACAACCGACCCCTTTACAGATGCTGATGAACGTTTCTTAGAGTTTGTATGTCAATCGGTTGCTACGCTGATGTAGTTGTTGATAACTCTGAATATTAGTTAAAAAAAAACCATTTTTTAGAAGAAAATCGACTCCGTTTTTCTATGATAATTGTCTACTTTTGTTTTTTAATTTTTAGACTTCCAAATGAGCCAAAGCAAAACAATCAAATCCGCCTTAATATCCGTATTTAGCAAAGAGGGACTCGCGCCCATTGTTGAAAAACTCAACGCACAAGGCGTTACTATATACTCCACTGGAGGTACTCAAAAATTCATCAACGACTTAGGAATTAAAGTCGTGCCCGCAGAAGAGATTACAGACTACCCTTCTATTCTTGGAGGCCGTGTAAAAACCTTGCATCCAAAAATATTTGGTGGGATTTTAAATCGTCAAGACAATGCACAAGATGTGGAAGAAATGACTTCGTTTTCAATTCCTCAAATCGATGCTGTGATTGTAGATTTGTACCCATTTGAAAAAACGGTCGCATCAGGTGCTAGCAATGAAGATATTATTGAGAAAATTGACATCGGTGGGATTTCATTAATTCGTGCCGCTGCCAAAAACTATAAAGACGTCATCTGTGTGTCGTCTGTAGATGATTATGCTGAATTCTTAGCTCTCATTTCTGAGGACGGAGGAAGTATTTCAATTGAAGACCGCAAACGCTTTGCAACCAAATCCTTCAATGTGTCATCGCATTACGACAGTGCTATTTTTAATTATTTTAATAGTGAAAAAGAAGAGGTCGTTTTAAAAATTAGTGAAACCCAAGGCAAGCAGCTTCGTTACGGAGAAAACCCACATCAAAAAGGCTATTTCTTTGGCGATTTTGAAGCCATGTTTACGAAGCTTCACGGAAAAGAATTGAGCTATAACAATCTTTTAGACGTCGATGCTGCTGTGAACCTAATGAACGAATTTCATGATGAAAAACCAACGTTTGCCATATTAAAACACAACAATGCCTGTGGCGTTGCACAACGAGAGACCATTCATCAAGCGTATGTAGATGCTTTGGCAGGAGATCCTGTTTCGGCTTTTGGTGGGGTCTTAATTGCTAACAGTGAAATTGACTTGGCGACTGCTGAGAAAATTCATACTTTATTTTGTGAAGTGGTCATTGCACCATCTTTCAGTACGGAAGCAGAAACGCTTTTAAAAGGAAAGAAAAACAGGATTTTATTGATTCAAAATACAGTTACTTTGCCTGAAACAGGGGTTAGAAGCTGTTTGAATGGGGTCTTGGTTCAGGAGAAAAACATGATTACCGACGAACGAAAGATTTTGGAAAACGCAACCACTGCGACGCCTATTGAAAGTGAAATTGAAGATTTATTATTTGCATCCAAAATATGTAAACACACCAAATCAAACACCATTGTTTTAGCAAAAAACAAACAATTATTTGCGAGTGGTACGGGACAAACAAGCCGCGTCGATGCCTTGAACCAAGCCATTCACAAAGCAAATTCTTTTGACTTTAAACTGAACGGTGCTGTAATGGCAAGTGATGCCTTTTTTCCATTTCCTGATTGTGTGGAAATTGCAAAAAATGCAGGAATTACAGCTGTCATCCAACCGGGTGGATCCATTAAAGATCAATTAAGTATTGATTATTGTAATGCCAACAATGTGGCGATGGTGTTTACAAAAACACGTCATTTTAAACACTAAATAATTTAAGCAAATGCTATTTTCAAACTAAAATTTATTTTAGTACATTTACAAAGCAGCAAAATACTTTAATATTTTTGATAAATTTTTTATAGCATATGGGATTTTTTGACTTCTTGACAGAGGAAATAGCCATCGATTTAGGCACCGCCAACACCTTAATAATTCACAATGACAAAGTTGTCATTGACAGTCCATCTATTGTTGCTAGGGACCGCGTCTCTGGAAAAATCATTGCTGTAGGAAAAGAAGCCAACTTGATGCAAGGAAAAACGCATGAAAATATCAAAACAATTCGCCCCCTAAAAGATGGCGTTATTGCAGACTTTGATGCCTCCGAACAAATGATAAGTTTGTTTATCAAAAGTATTCCAGCTCTAAAAAATAAATTATTCACACCCTCTTTAAGAATGGTGATTTGTATTCCTTCGGGAATTACAGAAGTAGAAATGCGTGCGGTAAAAGAATCAGCGGAACGCGTGAATGGAAAAGAAGTCTATCTAATTCATGAACCAATGGCAGCAGCTATTGGGATTGGAGTCGATATCATGCAACCTAAAGGAAACATGATTGTGGATATTGGTGGTGGAACTACCGAAATTGCAGTGATTGCACTGGGAGGTATTGTCTGTGACAAATCTGTCAAAGTTGCTGGAGATGTCTTCACAAATGATATCATTTATTATATGCGTACTCAACACAACTTGTATGTAGGAGATCGCACCGCAGAAAAAATAAAAATACAAATTGGTGCCGCGACCGAAGATTTAGAGGTACCGCCCGATGAAATGAACGTTCAAGGACGGGATTTGTTGACCGGAAAACCAAAACAGGTTCAAATTACGCACCGAGAAATTTCGAAAGCACTCGACAAATCGATTCTCAGAATTGAAGATTCCGTGATGGAAACTCTCTCACAAACACCTCCAGAATTGGCAGCTGATATTTACAATACAGGCATCTATCTTGCTGGTGGCGGATCAATGTTAAGAGGCTTGGACAAACGATTGTCTCAAAAAACAGACTTGCCTGTTTATATTGCGGAAGATCCGTTAAGAGCCGTTGTTAGAGGAACTGGAATTGTTCTGAAAAATATTGCAAAGTATAAAAGTGTCTTGATAAAATAGAACTTAAGTAATGCAACAACTTTTTAATTTCTTCATTAAAAACAAAACATTTGTCTTGTTTTTGTTGTTGTTTTCTTACGCCCTTTCGCTTACCATTCAATCGCATGAATACCATCGCAGTAAATTCCTGAATTCCTCCAATCAAATAACAGGCAGTATTTACGGTACGTTTCATAGCATCACTCAATATTTCAATTTAAAGCACGAAAACCGATTGCTTTTAGAAGAAAATAGCCGCTTGAAAATGATGGTTTTTAGTCATGAAGATTCTGTAGCCGTTGACTCTGTTTTGGAATACAAATACGACTTGCACCCAAGTCTGGTTTATAAAAACAGTTATGCCCTTCCCAACAATTATTTAACCCTTAACAAAGGAGAAAACGACAGTATTAAAGAAGATTATGGCGTGATTACGTCCAAAGGTATTGTAGGAATCATTGATGCGACCTCAAAAAACTATTCGAGAGTATTGTCAATATTAAACACCAACAGTCGGATTAATGTCAAATTAAAAAAAACGAATTATTTTGGAATCTTAAGTTGGGATGGTAAATCCCCTGAGATCACACAATTAAAAGACGTACAAGATCTAGTAGAATTATCTATTGGAGACACCATTGTCACTAGCGGATACTCCTCAACCTTCCCTCCTAACATCCCTGTTGGAACTATTGATTCTTACCGACTCAACGACACAGAAGACCTTTATATTATTGATGTCAAATTGTTTAATGACATGAAAAATCTGGAGCATGTTTACATTATAAAAAATACAGATATTAACGAGCTAAAAGCCTTAAATCTTTCCGATGAATAATAGGGTATTAAAAACTATTTTGAGCTTTATAGGACTGGTGCTACTTCAGGTCATTGTCTGTAGCAATATCAACTTTTTAGGTGACCTGAATCCTTTTGTGTATGTCATTTTCATCTTGTTATACCCCGTCACAAAGAATCGATTGTTATATGTTTTTCTAAGTTTTTTATTAGGGTTCACTATCGATATATTTTTAGATTCCGGTGGAATGCATGCGGCAGCAAGTGTGGTTATTGCTTATATACGTCCGCTTTTTCTGAAATTTTCATTTGGAGCAGCCTACGACTATCAATCTATAAAATTTAGCAATACTGACTTTAGCCAACGGATTGTTTACTTCCTATTCCTCATCGTTATTCATCATTTTATTTTGTTTTCTCTTGTGTTGTTTGATCAAAATAAAATAGTATTGATTCTCCAACAAGCCTTGTATTCCAGCATCTTTACGCTTATCATATGTTTACTCCTTACATCACTATTTAGCAAAAAAGAAACATGAGAAAAGTATTGCTTTTTGGATTGGTCATTCTAACAGGAATTAGCTTTGTTGGACGTTTATTTTATTTGCAAATTTACACCGCTGATGCTTTCGATATGGATAATGACAACGCCATTCGCAAAGTATTTCACTACCCAAAACGCGGCTATATCTACGATCGGAATGACAGTCTTTTGGTAGCCAATCAACCGAGCTATGACGTGATGGTGATTCCTAGAGAAGTCGAGGCTTTAGACACGCTTATGTTTTGTAAACTTTTAAAAATTGACACACCCAATTTTCTTAAATATTACAACCGTGCCAAGCGGTATTCGCCGCGATTACCATCCGTGTTTTTAGCACACCTATCAAAAGAAGACTATGCTTTTCTCTCTGAAAAACTAAGAAAATTTAAAGGATTTTATATTCAAAAAAGATCGGTGAGAGATTACCAAACCTCCATTGGTGCCAATGTCTTAGGCTACATCGCTGAAGCAAATACGAAAGAAATTGCGAAAGACTCCTACTACCGTCTCGGGGATTTGATTGGAAAACAAGGGGTTGAAATTTCTTATGAAAAAACACTCAGAGGGGTTAAAGGGGTGAAATACATCCAAAAAGATATTTATAACAGAGATATTGGGCCCTACAAAGAGGAGGCGTTTGACACCCTTCCTGTCCCTGGAAAAGACCTTAAAATCACCATTGACTCTGAACTTCAGGCCTATGGAGAATTGCTCATGAAAAACAAGATTGGAGGGATTGTTGCCATCGAGCCTAGTACGGGCGAAATCTTAAGTCTTGTCTCCGCACCCTCTTACAACCCAAACTTATTAGTCGGACGCCAACGCTCCAAAAATTACACTAAGCTGTATTTAGATTCCATTCATCGGCCCTTAATCGATAAAGGACTTACAAGAATGCATGTCCCTGGATCGCCTTTTAAACTGTTAGTCGCCTTGACCGCTTTACAAGAAGATGTGATCACTCCAAAAACAAATATTATTTGTTCGGGAAAATACATCTATGGAAAAAACAAGCGTGTCATGCAGTGCCATTGTGGGGGTGGATTCAGAAATTTAGATTCTGGAATTAGCTATTCCTGTAATTCCTATTTCGCCATGGCTTTCAGAACGACTGTTGAGAAATACAGTGATGCTTCCGAGTCCATGGATATCTGGAGCAGTCATATAAAAAGTTTTGGCTTGGGGAGTTTTTTAGGAAATGATTTATCGGTTGGAAAAAAAGGTAACATTCCTGACGGAAGCTACTATGACCAATGGTATCCCGATTTTCAATGGGGCGCTACCACCATCATTTCTAATGCCATTGGTCAGGGAGAAATTTTAGTAACGCCCATTCAATTGGCAAATATGACCGCCGCCATTGCGAATAAAGGGTATTATTATACGCCTCATATTATAAAATCTATTGACGGAGAGGAAATGGACCCAAACTTTACGACCCCCAAACAAACGTCCATTAACCCAGACTATTTTGATCCCATTATTGAAGGAATGCACAGTGTCTATAAAAAAGGGACAGCCAGTTTTCTGAAAGTTCCAGGCATAGAAATTTGCGGTAAAACAGGCACCGCCGAAAATTTCACCAAAATTGATGGGGTCCGACAACAACTCACAGACCATTCCATATTTGTGGCTTTTGCGCCAAAAGAAGACCCTAAAATTGCGATTGCCATTCTGGTTGAAAACGGATATTACGGCTCCCGTTGGGCAGGACGTATGGCAAGTTTGATGATTGAAAAATACATAAAAGGAGAGGTCACCTTAAAGCGGATGGAAAAATTGGTTCTCGAAAAAAGTTTAGAAGACGAATACCTCAAACCTTATAGCGGGAAACCTTTTAAAATTAATGATCAATGAACCTGAAACGCGCCAATAGTTTTCAATTAGATTGGGTGGCTGTAATTATTTTTACGACACTGGTTGTTTTTGGGTATTTCAATATTTTGTCCGCCTCTGCGGCGGGTGAGTTTACATCCTACTTTGACATTAGCAAGCCCTACGGAAAACAACTGATTTTCATCCTAAGTTCCATTGTCTTAATTATATTGATTTTATCAGTCGATGCTAAGTTTTACGAACGTTTTGCGAGTATCATTTATCTCGGCTCATTAATTTCTTTAGCCGGTCTCTTTATTTTCGGAAAGCAAATCAATGGGGCCATCTCTTGGTATGATTTTGGGGGGATGACTTTACAGCCCAGTGAATTTGCTAAATTTGCCACAGCCTTGGCGCTAGCGAAGTACATTAGTGATTTACAGACCAACATTAAAGATCGAAAAGATCAGATAAGAGCCGCCATCATCGTAGGCATCCCGGCAGGTTTAATTCTGTTACAAAATGATGCGGGAAGCACCTTAGTCTTTGGGAGTTTGTTTTTTGTGTTTTACAGAGAGGGCATTCCTCAGTACTACCTCTTATTTGCAGTGTTTGTAGCATTTTTAGGCATTGCGACTTTAAAGTTTTCTGCAACAGCAGTATGTCTCGCTATGGCGGGGATACTTCTCATATATCAACTATTTTTTAAACGTAAAAAGAAAAAAAGAAGAGGTGTACTGGCGGTATTAATCTGTAGTATTGGGTTGAGTTTTGGGGTACAATGGGCCTATAACAACGTCCTTCAAAACCACCAACAAGATCGGATTGGGCTTTGGCTTCGCTTGGAAAAAGATCCTGAAAAATTGCAAGCCATGAAGCGCAATATTTCTTACAACCTAAATGAATCCGAAAAAGCAATTCGATCTGGAGGCAAGTTTGGAAAAGGCTTTATGGATGGCACACGTACCAAAGGGAAGTTTGTACCCGAACAACACACCGATTACATTTTTAGTACCGTTGGCGAAGAATGGGGGTTCTTTGGAAGTAGTGCCGTTATTTTGCTATTTGTACTATTGATTTTACGAATCTTATACCTATCAGAGCAGCAGAAATCGCAATTTAGCAGGGTGTACGGCTACAGCGTCGCCAGTATTCTGTTTGTCCATTTTTTAATTAATATTGGGATGGTAATGGGACTCATTCCGACCATAGGAATTCCTTTGCCCTTTTTTAGTTATGGGGGCTCAGGGCTTTGGGCTTTTACAATCTTGGTTTTTATCTTTTTAAAACTAGACTCCAACCGACTAAACGAGTGGTAATTTACTTCTTAACTAGTTCTAGTTTCTCTGCAAAATAATCACAGAAATCTTTCATCGTAGCCGTCATTTTTTCGTCCTGAGTTGCACGTAAATAAGTGTCACTCATCGTTACTAAGGTTTGATGAAAAAACAATTTCATTTCATCCACAGGCATGTCTTTGGTCCATAAATCAATACGAAGCGATTCCTGCTTTTTTTGATCCCATACAGATAGCATCATGGCTTTGGCTTCTTCATTTGCAACTCCTCCATCTTGAGCCGTCCAAAACAAATTTTCTGGCACGCGATTTTCGTCTAATTCTACGGTCATTTCTATCTTTGAAGTATGGGTGTGTGCCATTATTTTTTTGGTTTAAATTTTGCGTTATTAAAAATCTCAGTGGCTTCCATTTGAAGCATTTGAAGTAAAGGGGTTTCGTTATTTTCCATATAGGATTTCACAATTTGCCACCCTATATATTGACCGAGGCGACCAGGTGACTCACTGTCCAACTCTAAATTGAAACGTGAAAAAGGTGCGGGTATGATGAAACGTGACAGTAATTTTCGATCCGTTTCATACAACAATTCCTTTTCAACAAAGTACTGCCATATATAAAACTCATTATCTACAGCCCATTCATATTGCGCTGAAGAATAGCCTATTTTTTCATTGTTATCTTTAAATGGAATCAAAAGATCTTTCAAATACAATTGCTTTCCAAAGTAAATCATTTCTTCCAAAAAAGTAGCCCGTTTGGGTTGATAAATCAATTGCTCTGCATAAGCCGTTGCCAGGTCTGATACAATTTGATCTTTATTTAAATTTTGTTTGATATAGCCATAAAAACTCGCATAAAACTCATGCTCAGGTCCAAGATAAGTGTCCAACGCAATAAGTACAATAGAATCTGTAACCACCACTTTATTTCGATAATCAACATCCGAAAGTACTGTAATCAGTCGTGGTGTTTTGAGTGCTTTGTTGTAATATTTAAGGTGCTGATAGAAATTAAATATTTCGGATTCAGAACTTGAAAAATCTTCAAAAACACTGTCCACAGCTCTGTTTTGAAGCTGCTGAATCGGATCGCTCATGCGTTGTACCCACACAGAATCTGCATATCTTTTAGAAAATAAAAACGGATAGTTTTGTTTTAAACCTGGAAGATCAGAAGGTGCTGAAGTCGCAAACATCTGATCAAACCTTTCAATAGTTAAATCTATTTTTATTTCAGATATTTCTTTCTCTACTTTTGATGAATTCTGACATGAAAACACACAAATAAGCATCAAAAAAACAATGGTTTTTAAGACATAGAATGGGCTTGATTGCTTAAGGTTGAATTTCAAAATATAAGTTTAATACCTATTGAACGACAAAAGTAATTAATCTATTTTGGTTTATCGGTTCGATTATATTAAAATTAATTATTAAGAATAGTTTACTTTTGTATATCTCTTAAAAAAAGACACATGAATACAAAATCAGTGACAACCCACATTGTAGAATGGTTAAAGACCTATGCCAAAAACGCAAAAGTCAATGGATTTGTAATTGGCGTTTCTGGAGGGGTGGATTCCGCAGTCACCTCCACACTTTGTGCCCTGACAGGACTGGAGGTGATGTGTTTAGAAATGCCCATTCACCAAGCAGAAAGTCATGTTTCAAGAGCCCAAGAACACATCGTGCAACTGAAAAACAGGTTTCCAAATGTACAGTCCACTCGGGTGGATTTAACCCCTGTTTTTGAAAGTTTTAAATCTGAAATTAATTTAGATGGCAGTACCACTACCGTGGATATGGCGTTGGCAAATTCGAGAGCACGCTTACGAATGACCACTCTTTATTACTATGCGGGACTTTTAGGAAAACTGGTGGCTGGAACCGGAAATAAGGTCGAAGATTTTGGCGTTGGATTTTATACAAAATATGGTGATGGTGGCGTGGACCTCAGCCCAATTGCAGACCTCTTAAAATCGGAAGTGTACGATTTAGGAAAGGCATTAGAAATCCCTGAAAGCATCTTAACCGCAGCACCAAGTGATGGTTTATTTGGTGATTCCCGAAGTGACGAAGATCAAATTGGGGCTTCCTATCCCGAATTGGAATGGGCCATGAACAGCGTTGAAATGGGGAAAACAGCGAAAGATTTTGAAGGCAGAGAACGCACCGTTTTTGAAATTTATTCACGCTACAATGCGGCGAACAAACACAAAATGAACCCCATTCCTGTGTGTGAAATTCCTGAAAACTTAAAACACTAAAACATGATTCGAGTCCTCGTTGCAGATCATCAACCCATTGTAAGCTATGGGATTCGTATGTTGTTTGAGAACTCAGCAGATATTAAAATTGTAAATACCGCGAATTCTGCAAAGCAGCTTTTGGACTACCTCAAAAAATCCAATACGGACATCGTTCTCATGAGTATGGACCTTCCAGACATCAATGGAATTACGGTACTTCGTACGATAAAAAAAGAATTTAATGATGTTAGTGTGATTATTTTTAGCACGCATCCCGAAGATATTTATGCGATCAGCGCGATCAAAGCGGGGGCTTCTGGCTATCTCTCTAAAACAGTGACCACCTCTACCATCAAACGCGCCATTTTAAAGGTGTTTAAAGGAGGTATTTATGTCAGTAAGGAACTTGCACAAAGTCTTACTTTTGAGAAAAACAACCTAGGAACCATGAATCTGTACAAGAAACTTTCGACACGTGAAGTGGAAGTTTTGAAGCTGATATCCTCTGGAAAAAGAAATAAAGACATTGCAGATCAATTGAACATTAACGAAAAAACCGTCAGTACTTATAAGTTGCGTTTGATGAAAAAATTAAATGTTTCTAACCTTGTCGAGTTGATCGATCACGGACGTCAGAACAAATAACGTTTAGAGGACGCGACTCAGTTTTCTGGATAACAACATTTTTAAATTGGAGTAATTCAACACATCTTCTAAAAGCGTTCTGTGGTCCACTTCATCTTGGGTATCTTGTTTGATTTCATCCACTTTTCGGTCGATTAAAAAACAACGCAAAGTCAAAATTGTTTCACTTACCAACTGCGCAATACTCACATCCTTTTGTTTTGGAAAAATATTATTTTTCTCCCAATTATGAAGATTGTAGCGTTCTTCATTCATCAAAATATCAGTCACATCGGAGGCTAACACAGGATCTAAATGGTTCACAAACGATTCAATCACAAAATCCTCTGTCTGATTTAAACTGTCAATAATAGTGTAATAGAGCGTTTTAAAATTTTCATTGGTAAACTGCATTTCATCTTCTTGTAAGTCCAAAAATATTTTCTCAAAAACTTTCACTTCATGAATGACGGGTTCGAGCGCCAATGCTCCTTTGTCGTTTTCTTTCAAAATTAAATCTTCAAACGCTTCTTTTCGGCTTCCGTATAAGAGCAGTATTTCAATAATTTTTTGCTCCAGCTCATACTGAATGTCCACTTTTATGGGTGCTGCTGTCGATTTGACAACCTCAAATGCTTTTTGTTTTTGATTGTAAGATTTATTAGCGTCATTCTCCGCTTTTTTACCCATTTGAGCTAGCGTACTAAAAAGCACTCCTTCGCTAATGTCCATAATACGCGAACACTCCCGCACATAAATTTCACGTTGAATATTATCCGTCACTTTAGAAATACTGGTGACCATATCCCGAATCAAATTGGCTTTTGCCACGGGGTCATTTTGAGCTTCTTCCATCAACAAAGACGCCTTATAAGCAATAAAGTCCTTTGCATTTTCTTTTAGGTAGGCTTGTAATTCTTCAAGGGTATTTTGTTTTGCAAAACTGTCCGGATCTTCACCTTCTGGAAAGGTGCAAATTTTGACATTCATGCCTTGTTCCAAAATCAAATCGATCCCACGAAGTGCGGCTCTTATTCCTGCTGGATCGCCATCAAACAGGACTGTAATGTTTTTTGTCAAGCGATTGATCAATCGAATTTGGTCGGGCGTCAAAGCAGTCCCTGAAGAAGACACCACATTTTTAATCCCTTTTTGATGAAATTGAATCACATCAGTATACCCTTCTACCAAATAACAATTATCTTCTTTTGCAATCGTTTGTTTGGCATAGTAAATTCCATACAGGACTTTACTTTTATGATAAATATCACTCTCTGGCGAGTTGAGATATTTAGCAGCTTTTTCGTTCTTAGCTAAAATTCTTCCGCCAAATCCAAGTACCCGTCCAGACATGCTATGAATGGGAAACATCACCCGCCCTTTGAACCGGTCAAATTGTTTGGTTTCTTTCACAATCGAAAGACCTGTACTTTCTAAATATTTTAGCTGGTAGCCTTTTTTAAGCGCCGCATCTGTCAAACCACTCCAAGCATCCGTAGAATACCCCAACTGAAAATCTTTGATCGTCTCTTCAGTAAATCCACGCTCCTTAAAATAACTAAGGCCAATCGCTTTTCCAGCATCCGTTTTAAGCAGTGTGTTTTGATAATAGGTACTTGCATATTCACTCACCAAATACATGCTTTCGCGTTCTCCCGCGGCTTCTTTATCAGAGTCCGATTGTACGGTTTCCTCAATTTCAATGTTATATTTTCGAGCTAAATATTTGATGGCTTCCGGATAGGTAAAATGCTCATGCTCCATTAAAAATGAAACGGAGGTCCCGCCTTTTCCTGTTGAAAAATCTTTCCAAATTTGTTTTACAGGAGATACCATAAAACTTGGGGTGCGTTCTTCACTAAAAGGACTTAAGCCTTTAAAGTTACTTCCCGATTTTTTTAATTGCACAAAATCGCCGATCACTTCCTCTACACGGGCAGTGTCAAATACTTGATCTATGGTGGCTTTTGATATCAAATTAAATGCTTCTTTTAAAAGATTTTCTTCGGGCTCATAAAAATACGAGATTTAAGTTAGATACATTACACATTTTTTTGTTTATTTTTGAATCATGACATATAAAATACTATTTGCTTTTCTGTTTGTATCCTTGAGTTTTAGCTGTAAAGACGACACAGAAATTACACCCCCTGAACCCGAAGTTATTTTAACGGATAACGTTCTAGTATATGATTCCGAAAAAATTCATGACCATCTAAGTTTACTTGTTAAAAGCGGAAGCACAACATCCCTTTTAGTAGACAAACAAGGGAATACGCTTTATGAATGGAACTTTGAAACAAATCTTGGAAACGATTTTGAACTGTTACCCGATGGAAAAAGCATTGGAATGTTTAAACGATCGGATCCTAGTATTAGTTTTGGAGGCTTTGGAGGTATTGTCAAAATTTTTGATGAAGCTGGAACAGAATTCTGGAGTTACGATTATGTCAATGGAAACGACATCGGGCATCATGACGTTGAAATGTTACCAAATGGAAATGTGATTTTTTTAGTCTGGGAGGAAATTGATGCTGCTGATGCACAAGCTGCTGGAGTCGATTTTACTTTAAACGTTTATGCAGAAACATTAATCGAAGTCAATCCCAATACCAATCAAGTGGAATGGGAATGGCATAGCTGGGATCATATTATTCAAGAACATGATTCCAATGCACCTAATTACGGCTCAATATCAGACAACCCACAACGTATAAACATCAACTACAACATAAACCCTAACGGCGATTTTATGCATGCCAATGGCATCAGTTACGACGCTGCCAAAGATGTTGTCTATATAAGTGTCAACTACTTTAGTGAGGTATGGGCTGTCGACCACAGCACCACAATTAATGAAGCAAGCAGTAACTCCGGTGGAAATTACAACAAAGGCGGCGATTTGTTGTACCGTTTTGGAAACCCTATGGCCTATAATAATTCATCTGGAACACGAACATTTTACAACAATCACTTTCCTAATTTGTTAAAAAACGGAGTCCCTGGAGCAGGCAATATGTTGATTTATGGCAATTCTGGCCCTGACGGATTGCAACAATCGACCGTTTATGAAATGAGACTTCCTGAACCATTTTCACTCGTTCCTAATACCAACAATGAGCCCACAACCGTGTGGAGTTTTACGGATGAAGAACTATACTTTGGCAAAATTTCGGGAGCGGACCGATTGGCTAATGGAAACACGCTCATTTGTGAAGGTGATTTTGGAATGTGGGAAGTCACCCCTGATGGAGATGTTGTTTGGAAGTATGAAAGTGAAGCTACCTCATGGAGGGCTTATGGCTATGAATTTGGAAGTCCAGCGGTAGAGTATCTAGGGCTTTAGTTCCCTTATTTATTTCTTTCAATGACGTAATTCACCATCAAAATCAGAGATTTTTTATAAGGCGATTCTGGGAACGGTTCGAGTAATTTTAAAGCCTGTTCTTGAAATGCTTTCATTTTTGACACCGCATAGTCCAAACCGCCATTGTCTTTTACAAAAGCAATCACTTCTTTCACACGTTTGGAGTCTTTGTTGTGATTCTTAACAGAGTTAATTAACCAACTTTTTTCTTTTTTAGAACAATGGTTCAACACATAGATGAGTGGAAGCGTCATTTTCTGTTCTTTGATATCAATTCCCGTAGGTTTCCCAATTTGTTGGGTACCGTAATCAAACAAGTCATCTTTTATTTGAAACGCCATTCCAATAAGTTCTCCAAATTTACGCATCGTTTCCACCTCTTCAGATAGGGGTTTCACGGAGGCGGCACCCAAACTACAACAGGCGGCAATAAGCGTGGCTGTTTTTTG
>Ga0209533_1003119_pt1 | contig 14809 bp, 3 predicted proteins | sample COG_04_FD_184748 | JGI IMG/M metagenome (GOLD analysis project Ga0209533, IMG submission 184748) | Pelagic Microbial community sample from North Sea - COGITO 998_met_04 (SPAdes) (version 2) | ecosystem: Environmental > Aquatic > Marine > Neritic zone/Coastal water | place: Helgoland, sampling...
CCATGCCGATGGCAGAAAAGAAGAAAAAGGATAATTTATGCAAAAAGTAAAATTACTTTGGGATTTTAGAGGACCCGATTCTTTAAAAATGGCTGAGCATCATGCTATTCATTTGAATGAATTTATAGCCAAAGAAAATTTAGAAAACTGTGAAGCTAATTTTGAAGCATTTTCTGAGTTTATTTCCTCCGCTTTTATCATTTGTCCTAAAGATTTGATGATTATTTTGAGGGATGCCTTAAAACCGCATAGGGGAGAAGCTGTTGATGAGTAAAAGCAAAAAAAACAGAGAAGCTGCGTAAATTCGCTTACCTCGGGTTTTTAGCTTCTGTTTTTGTCCTGCTAACTTTGTTAAACTCACAACCCATGCTTGGCAATTATCACTACAGTGTAAGTGTTGTATTTTGAATTACCATCTGCCTGCACGAAACCGATGCCACAATCTACAAGGGAAGAGTTTTTTGGATAACCTCTTCCTGTATCAATTCCCAAAAGATGTTTTCGATGGCCTAAACTTTTTACACCTTCATCAATAATTAATCTCATAATTGCATCTTCTCCACCATCAGCACCAGCCTGGATGGACTCAAAGGCGTTAAACTTTTTATCTCGATAAAACTTATCAATCTTATAACCCGCTCTATGGATTTTAACATTCACTTTAATGCCTCTTTTATCGGCATGACTGAAGTAATTGTTTTTGGCCATGTCCATGGCTCTTTCTTCTGCAACCTTTGCCAAAGTTTCATTCCAAATTAGGGCAGGCCTTTTATCAAAATTTTCTTCGTATAAACCAATAACTCTTTTTTCCTCATTGGGGTTTTGCCTGAATATATTTAAATATTTAAAAGCTTTTTGGGCTTCTTCTTTATCAATGGTTTGGGCAAAACCATTTATTGAAAAAAGAATGAGAAATATGAAAAAGAATCTAGGCATAAAAAATTAAGGTCGCTTTAAAAATCTTGACAACTTAATTTGTCAATTGACTTATTTGATTTTTTAATTTTCTTTTTGATATAAAACTCATAAACACTGTTAAAACCGCTTGAAATCTTTTGATTAGTATTTAATTGCTGGTCAAAAGACATTCCACAAGAAAGTCCATGATGATTTGAAAATCCTAAACCAATAACTAAATAATTTGCTGTAAAGTCAATATTATTAAAAAATGGTATTACTCTTCTGTAGCTTAATTGTAGATCTAGAAATGTGTCCTTCGGAAATTTATCATTAGTTGATTTCAAGCCCCAGGAAAACAAACTACCTAATTCTGATTGGCGATATGTGCCTTGGTGAAAATTATTAAAAAAACCTCTCCACCTGTATGAGATATAATTTCCTTCAATTTTGATGTAATCATACATTATGGGGACGGAAACCCTAAAAAAACCATTTTCAAATCTTCCTCTTAAATTACTTAGTTTTCCATTTCTATTCAAATTATAAATTGCACCCCCAATAGAAATTTTGTGAATGTTAACCCCTGAGTCAAATTTTAATCCATAAGTAAGACCAAAATTACCATCACCAAATATTCTCCTATTCTGATCAAAATTGTTAGAGATAGTTGAATTTGGAGAACCACTAACAATCATATCATTAAAAATTAAATTACTTAGGTCAACAGACCTTGAATAAAAACCACCTCCCATTCCAAAATTTATGTAACTTGATTTATCATAATTTGGTTTTTTCATTTTTTTATTATCAGATAATGGTAATAAAATTGAAAAAATCCCTACTCCTTCAGTATTTTTTAACTTTCCTATTCCTTGCACATTTTGGTTTAAATAGCCACCAATTGAAGCTTTTACCTTACTATTTTTTGTGTTTAAACTTGCGATTTCTGATACAACTTCAATATACCTTGAGTCAATATGCCCCTCACCAGAATAATTCATATATCTATAATTTCCTGCAATTCTTAAGGATTTAGATTCTCCTACCACGGCAGCATTTGAAGGATTTAAATATAAGGATGAAGAGAATGGGTTTGAGTAATAACTAGATTGACTAAGTCCAAAAATTGGCATCAGAATAAACAAAAAGATGGTTTTGTAGTAAATTTTCATCTGATCAGTGTTACTTGATTAATTATTGGACTTCTATCCTTTTGGTCTCTAAGTTTATACTCACATCTATAAAAATATACATCGCTTGGACACTTATTATCTATGTTATCATCGTAATACCCATCCCAACCTAAATTAATATTTTCAGTTTGGAAAACAACTTGCCCCCATTTATTGTAAATAGTCAATTTGTATTCAAGAACTCCTGAAACATGCGGAAAGAAAATTTGATTTGAAAGCGATGAAGGGTTATAATTAGGTATATTTCTATTTGGATTATTTCCGGGTGTAAAAGCATCTGGAAAAATAGGATCGTCAAAGTAGAAGTCGACATACTCTTCTCCAAATGCGGAATCTATGCAACCAAATTCATTATAAACAAACTGGTTTAAACTAATATACTTTCCGGCTAATTCTTCATCAGTAACATCAAAATTAAATGAACAGCCAACATTATCGAAAGATCTATTTACCGAAGTGTAAAAACATGAGTCTTTGTTAAAACTTGAGTCATTTACATTAATCAGGTTTGCAATTTTATCATCCTGCTTAATACTAAACCCAGCTTGCGGCACAGGGTAAATTTTTATCAACGAGTCCATTTGAATTTGAGAGCTACAATTTGAGTTACTCAACTTAACAATGGGTTGGTAGTTGCCAACTTGGGTGTAGGTATGTTTTGGGTTAAAAAGGGTATCGGTGTTTCCATCTCCAAAATCCCACAAAACAGAATCGGTATTGTTTGGGGCAATAAAAAACTCAATTTCACCTGGGCCACATAATTCTGTTTTATTGGCAGAGAGTGTCGCAGTGGGTACTTCTAAGGCTTTAAAAATTATGGTGCTTGTGTCAGCACATCCAAAACTGTTAAAAGTAAATAGCTGAATAGGGTAGTTACCAAAGTTGTTGTATGTAACCAAGGTATTTACCAAGTTTGAAGTAGTTCCGTTGCCAAAACGCCACTCTAAGCTATCGTAAAATTGACTAAAGTTGGTAAGTTGAACTGTTGCAGGAACATCGCATGAGAAGGTAGAAGATGCACTAAAATTACTTTGGGCTTTTTGGTTTACAGTGGCGGTAAATTGCATGGTATCGTTACAACCAGAGTTTAAATCGTTTACATAAAGTAAAATATCAAATATTCCGTTGTTGGTATAGGTGTAATTAAGGTTGGCGCCAACTGCAGTATCTCCATTACCAAAGTCCCAATTATATGCGTAATTGGCAGGATTCGAGTTTTGGAAATTAATTTTTAATGGTTGGCACCCACTCAAACTGGTAGTTTGTAGTAAGCTTTTGTTAAATGCCTGTATTTGAATAGGTTTTATTACTGTATCTCTACATCCTAAATTATTAGATGCAACTAACCTTGCTGGATACAAACCATTTGCAGTATAGTTGGTAAATGGGTTAGTGTTTATAGAAGTTTGTGTGTTTGCAAAATTCCAATAATATCCAACTGCTCCAGCAGATGTATTGGTAAAGTTTACCCTTACAGGTAATGAGCAACTATCAGCAAAACTGTAATTGAAATTAGCCGTTGGTCTTTGGAAAACTGTTATTGGAATACCTATGGTGTCGGTACACCCAGAAGTAGAATCAATAGCATACACTTGGGCATTATAATTTCCAGTTTGGCCGTAAACAGTGGTAAGGCTATCTAAATTACTGGAGTTTCCGTTACCTAAAACCCAACTATAATTTAAACCTTGTTGGGCATTTATTATTTTAAATTCTGTTTGTAATGGTGGACAACCCGAGGTAGGTGTTGCAGCAAAACTTATGGTTGGTTTTGAGCTCAATGTAAAGTTAGCCAATGATGTATCTGTGCAGCCAAAAGCTGTAATAGCAATAAGCTCTACTATGTAACCACCTGGTGAAGGAATGTTTATTATAGGTTGGTTTGAAGAAGAAACCAAAGTTCCATTTAAGCGCCAGTTAAAACCTAAATTATTCCCAATAGATGTATTTGTTGTAGGTAAGCTAAAGTTTGGAGCACAAGAACCATTTGTAGGAATTGTAAATTGTGAAACAGGATTAGCCAAAACATTTACAGGATAATTGCTAGTGTCTACACATCCATTTATATTGTTTATAGCTATAAGTTGAATGTTGTAATTTCCAAAAGTATTGTAGGTATTTGTTGGAGTAGGTCCTATGGCGGTATTGCCATTTCCAAAGCTCCAACTATATTGAGTTTGGTTTACCGATGGATTGTTATTGGTAATACTAATGGTTGAACCTTCGCAAATTTGGTTTGAGGATATTCCTATACTATCAATTGGCGAATCGTTTACAGCCACTATTTGTTGAGCACTATCCATACATTGAAATTGATTGCTAGTTACCAATTTTACAAGGTATTGGCCTGTTTGATTGTAAGTAGTAGATGGTTGCAATAGGGTAGACTGGGTTCCGTTGCCTAAACTCCAATTGTAAATAGTGCCCCCTGTGCTAGTATTGGTGGTATTTAAGTTTGCAGGTAGGCCACAAAAGTTTTGATTAGAAACATTAAAAGATGCATTAGGCTGCGGATGAACAACAATGTTAATAAAGCCAGTATCACTGCAAAAGCCAGAAGCATTATAACCAATTACTTCAACTACATAATTACCTGGAGTGGTATATGTGTGTTGCGGAGAGCTTCCAATGCCTGAGGTTCCATCATCAAAATCCCATAAATAATTTGAAGTATTGGTAGTGTCTGAAAAATTAACAACCAATGGAGGACATCCTGAAAAAACATCAGAAAATGGAGTAATTGTAGGTTTAGGCTCAACAAATATTTGTTTTGATTTACTTGTAAAGCAACCATTTGCTGCGTCAGTAGCCTCTAAAGTTAAACTGTAACTGCCAGCATTTTGGTAAACATGGCTGGGGTTATAAAGCAAAGATGAATCGCCATCTCCAAAAAACCATTTGGTTGAAGATAACCCGGCTGTAGTATTGCTAATTACAAGAGGTTCACCAATACATAACGAGTCTGAATTTTCAGTAAAGTTTAAAGTAACAGGGCCGTTTACAGTAATTGAAAAAGCTGAAGTATCAGATTTACATTGGTAACTTGCAACTAGCAAAACAGTGTAAAATCCAGGAGTAGTAAACGTGTGGCTTGGAGTAGTTGCATTGGATACATTTCCATCGCCAAAATCCCAAAAATAAGAAGTAGCATTTTGAGAGCCATTGTTAAAAGTAACATTTAGCGGAGCGCAACCAAAATTAGTATTGGGAACAAAAGACGATGTTACTACTAAATTTTTCACCAAAACACTATCTGTTTGGGTGCTGGATCCGCAGCTATTAGTAGAAGTAAGAGATACATTGAAATACTGATTTCCTATTTGAGTAGCCGAAAAGGTTTGATTTGGAGGGTTTACTTGTGTTGATGAATTTCCATTACCAAAATTCCACTGAAAGGCTTGTGGGTTCCCATATGAATTATTGGTAAAGGTTACTGTTAAAGGTGTGCACCCAACAGGCGGCTGAAAGAAAAAATTGGAAGTAGGTTTTGATTTAGAAATAATTGAATCTGTGAAAAAGTTTGTTCCGCACTGATTTGAAGTTGATAAGGTTACTAAGTACAAAGAGTCTTGGTATTTACCTGGAGGAAAAATTACCGTATCAGGGCTTTCTAAACTTGAAGAGTTATTTTGATAAAAATTCCAATTGTAGCTGGGGTAATAGGTTGGGGCAGAGGTATTGCTAAATTCAACAGGTAAAGGGCCACATCCCGTATCTACATTTGAAGTAAAAGAAGGAATAGATTTTTCAATTACCTCTAGTGTCAGGGTATCAAAATTCTTACAGCTATTCAAATCAATATATTGGTACCTGTAATCATAAAAACCGGGGTTTAAATTAGTTGGTGTAACTTGTCCTGTTACATTATTTGAAACTCCGTTTCCGCTCCAAGTACCACCATTTGGTGTACCATTCAAATTAAATGGCTGCAGGTTATTACAAACAATAGAGTCGTTTCCAGCAAAAACTATTGGTAATGGGAATATTGTAATATTTATAGAGTCTACACTTTCGCAACCTGAACCTATGTTTGTTACAGTCAAGTACTTTTTATCAATAATATTTGCTTGAGAATTATTTACTCCTATGTAAAAAGGGTTTGGAATAGAATCGGAGGATAATTGATTTGAAGGAGCCCAAGAATATTTAAGTCCTGTTATTGAAGCTCCGCCCAATTGAATAGTATCATCAGAACATACCATAGAATTTGAACCTAAATTTACAATCGGGTTTGCATTAACTACAACATTTGCTGAAACCTGATTTCCTGTACATCCATTAAATGATGGAACAAAATTATAGGTAGCAGTTCCGTTTATTGTACTGTTATTAAAAAGTGTATCTGTAAATACAGTAACAGGTGAAGAACCATTGCTATTTCCTGTTACTTGAGAGGAAGAAGTTGAATTCCAATTGATATTTGATCCAACTACAGAGGGCGTCAAAATCATAAGTACTTGGTCGCCTGAACAAATAGAGTCAGGATCTGGCGAAACAGCTAAAGTTGGTATAGGTTTTACAAAAACATAAGCATTTTTTGAGGCTCCAAGACAACCACGGCTATTTGGCGTAATTGTATAACCATATTGTTGAATAGCATTTGTATTGTGACTTGGCGATTGAGAAATAACATTTCCAGAACCATTGGACGCCCCATTTACCAGGGGATTGGAGTTTACCACCCAATTATAATTAGTAGGTTGGAATAAACCATTTAAGGCAATTGAGATAGAATCGCCACTGCAAACATATTGACTATCAGGTGTAACTGTAAGCTCAGGTATTGGGTTTATAATAATTGAAGTTGAAACAACTGAGCTCAAACAACCATCATAATTAGCTTGTAAATCGTAATTATATTGTATTGGTAGGGTTGAGTCATTTAATAAAGTGTGAATAATAGGGTTGGTTGAGTCAGCTGAAGGCACTCCACTTGCATTGGTTGTCCAGTTGAATTTTGAACCTGAAACTGTAGAGCTTATAATGATATTTGATTGTTCTCCGCTACAAATTGTAGGTTTTGTATTCTGAAAAGAAACCACAGGGTTTGGTTTAACCTTGAGAATAATATTTTTAGCTCCCCCAGTGCACGAGCCTGAGGTAGCAGAAACTTGGAAATTTACGGTTCCGTTAATATTCGAACTATTAACAATGGTTTGGCTAATATTTTGATTTGCACCAACACCAGAATTACTGTAACCCGAAAGGTTTGTTGTTGCTGTCGCTACCCAGCTAAATGATGAATTAGTTAAAGATGAACTTAATGGTAAATTAAAGGCACTTCCAGAGCAAATTTCATAGTTTAACGGGTTGTTAGTTATTTCTGGCAATGGGTTAACTGTAATTTCTACAGAATCGGTTCTAGTACAACCTGTTACAGTATCTGTAGAGGTTATTAAGTAGGTTCTATTATATAAAGTTAAACCATTGTTAGTTAGTGTAAGCACAGGGTTACTTATGTTTAGGTTGGTCAATCCGGTATCTGGAGTCCATTCATATTTTGTATTTAATGCACTCGACAAACCAATAGGTTGAGCAGTACCTGAACAAATTACTAAATTACCTGCAGTGTATTCTATTGGAAGTGGGTTAACAGAAATTGCAACTGGTAAATTTGGACCAACGCAACCACCTGAATTTGGTGTGATTGTAAATGTACCATTGCCTGCTGTACTTGAAATATTAGTAACTTGTTGATTAATTATACTATCTGCTGAATTTCCCGATAACAAACCAATTAAGTTATTTGAAGCATTTACTTGATAAGAAAAGGAGGTGTTTTCTAAAGTACTAGACAGTACAAGTTTTAGTGTATCCCCTGAACAAACTGGAGAGTTTGAAAACTTTACTGATGCAAAAGGTAAAGGTTTTACTTCTACTGAAATCGTTTGCGGATTACCCAAACAACCCAAAGTATTTTCAGGAGTTATAGTATATACCACTGTGCCTGAAATTGTATCGTTATTTATTAAGGTTTGGTTAATAAAAGAGCCTTGACCTTGATTGGCTCCGGTAATAAAAGTGTCTTGACTTAGGATAGTGAAATTAAATAATAAACTTTGGGAGTTACTAATTGTAATTCCTGTCTGATTACCACTGCAAATACTTTGTTGGGAAGGTGAAACGGAAAAATTTGGTGCTGGCAAAGCAACTACCGAAGTCGTATCTAAAGTAGAAATGCAGCCTTTATAATTTCCTTGAATGAAATAAATTATGGTATCACTTAAATTTCCACTATTAGTAATTTTTTGATTAATTGTTGAACCAGATCCACCTGATAAGCTAGAGGAGTTTGAATACCAATTAATAACTGTATTTGGAATGGAAGAACTAACAAAAATTTGTGAGCTGTCATCATTACAAACTTTTGGGGTAGAATTATAAATAGAAAGTTGTGGAGTAGGTCTTACAATTGCCTGATAATAAAAGGTATCTCCAAAACAACCTTGAATATTTGGAATAATAGCAAAGTTGAAAACGGCATTTTGCGTTGCAGAAGTACTTTCAAGTTTTAATTGTAAACTATCTACATTTTGTTGCGAGGAAATCGAATTAACACCAAATGAAGATTTATTTAATAAAATCCAATTTCCTTTTACCCCTCCATAGTTATTAATAAAACTTCTATAAATAGTATCTCCTGAGCATATTGTATCTGATGTTTTTGCTAGAGTAATAGAAGGCTTTGGGAAGATAAATACGGTAGTTGTGTCTTGGTTAAAGCAACCTGTTAAAGTATCAATTGAGGTTAATGTATAAATCTGATTAAATATTGAAAGTCCATTATTTGATAAATTTATTGTTGCAGGATTTTGAGAAGTATCAGCAATACCATTACTTGGGGTCCATGAATAATTTAAATTATTTCCAGAGTTTAACCCAATTGTATTGGTACTTCCCGAACATAAATTGAGGTTAGGTCCGGCATTAACTGCAGGCAGTGGATTTATTAACACTGAGTCTTTTTTTGTATTTGCTACGCAACCAGAGTTTGATAAAGAAGTAAAATAAAATACAAACTGGCTGTTAGTTCCAGAGTTTAAAATATTCGAAAAAACTTGGTTATTTGTGCTGGGATTACTTTGGGCTTGGTTTCCAGAAATTGTACCCGATGTGCTAGTAGACCAAGAATATAAATTGGTTCCTGAAACTGAAGAACTGTAGGTAATGTTAATACTTTGGCCTGAACAAATTGCAGAATCTTGAACTATGGAAGAAATAATAGGTTTGGGTTTTACATTAACTGACAAATTTGAAGGGCTGCCAAAACATCCATTTGCAATTGGAGTAATTTGATAAGATGCAGAGGAAATACTTGAGTTTGAATTATTAAATAATTGTTGGTTAATAGTCAATCCTGTGTCTGATATTCCACCATTCGTATTTCCACTTGTATAAACCCAATAAAAATTTGTTCCTTGAACAGAGGAGGAGAGGTTAGCAGAAAAATTATCTCCTGAACAAATTGTAAGGTTATTTGAGTTTAAAACTACATCAGGTGTAGGGAAAATATTAATAATGACAGATGCAGGTGGACCTATACATCCATTTGCTTGAGCATTTACAGTATATATTACCGATTGGTTACTTGATGTTAGATTGGTTAAAGCCTGAATTAAAGTATCACCAGAATAATTACTTGGGCCTGAAACAGCATTCGAATTAAAATTATTAGTCCAAGAAAAAGTTGAGTTTGGAGTATTATTTTTTGCAATAAGGTTTACTGAGTTATTGCTGCAAATATTTGTCTTTGAAACAACAATTTGAGATATAGGACCAGGATTAACCTGAATTTGAGCCGAAATTGTATCTCCTTCACAACTATTAAAATTTGGAATAAGATGATATTTCAGAAACCTAATTTGATCGGTCAAGTTTAAGATCTGCTGCTTAATAGGATTGTTAATTGAGTTTGAGCCATTAGAAAAGCCAGTCAAGCCTGAGTCTGCTTGAACGTACCATGAATAACTAATAAAGCCCAACGAAGAGGTAGGTTGGAAATTAAAGGAGTCGCCACTGCAAATTTGATAGTTTAATAAGTTATTTGAAAGGCTTGGCTTTGGACTTGTGTAAACAAAAACAGTATCTCTCATAAAACAGCCTGAGTTTGAATCTGTAACCAAAACATTAAACTCAGTGGTATCTACAACATTTAGCGAATGTGAAATTGAAAATTTAGGATTAGCAGCTGAAGTTGAGTTTAAACCACTTGTTGGGAGCCAGTTATAGATGTAGTTTCCTGAAATAAAAGGTTGGAATTGACCTGAGTCTCCAGAACAAATAGTTTGAGATAAACCAGCGTCAAAGTTAGGTTTAAGTAAAACATTTATAGTTACAGAATCAGTGTTTTGACAACTAGAACTGTCTGTAATTGTAATAAAGTAAGTAGATTTATTTGTTGGCGAAACTGAAATTGAATTTGTTGTCTTTCCATTAGACCATAAAAATGAACCATTTCCAGAAGCAATTAAAACAGTGGTGTCCCCTTCACAAATATTTGTATTTGAACTTGTATTTAGCAAGGGTAGAGGACGGGTAAATACCCTGCCAGTTGCAGTATTTGGGCAACCATTTGTGTCAACTCCTGTTAAAGTCAATATTGAATCTTGAAATCCAATAATTGAAATGTTTGAACCTGATTGCCCATTAGACCAATTGTAAATCAAGGCACCCTGAGCTCTTAAAATAGCTGTATCATTTAGACAAACAGTATCATTTGTTATTGTAATAACAGGTAATTGATTTACAGTAACATTCACTGAATCAATGTCAGTACATCCGAAGTTATTAGAGCCAAATAATTGAATTTGTTGTGAATTTATTGGCCCTATTTTAACCGAATCTGCATTTGAACCAAAACTCCAAGTATAATTTTGGGCACCTGTTGCAATTAGAGTTACAGAATCTCCGATACAAATTGCCTTATTATTTCCTGCTGAGACCTGTGGTTTAGGGTAAAATGAAGTAATTTTTTGAGCTGTGTTTTTACAAGAATTTGAGTCAACTCCAATAACTTCAATAAGATTTGTAGAATTTGATTGGTAAATAATTCCAGTTCCCGTTCCAAAAGAATTTCCATTTATTCTCCATGTGTATGATGATGCACCTGAAGCACTAGCGCTAATTGAATCTCCTATACAAACTGAATCTGAATTGGTAGAAATAGAAACACTTGGAATAGAATAAACCTGAATAAATTGTTGATCGGTTGTTTCGCAACCATTGGTATCATATACGATTATTGAATAAGTGGTATTAGCCAACGGTGAAACTAGTTGGTTCCTGCCTGATGCGCCGTTACTCCATAAAAATGTAACCAAAGAATCAGAAGAGCTTACAATTAAAGAGATTGTATCTCCTTTACACATTTCTGTTTTTGATGGTAAAATAGAGGCTGTAGGTAAATCATTAACATTAACATTTATTGTCTTTTGATCAACACATCCATTTGATCCTGTTATCGCAACTGTGTAACTTGTGTCGGCAATTGGCGATTTTGAAATGCTTGATGTAACCTCACCCGAACTCCACAAATAACTAATTCCTCCAGAAGCATTAAGAGTAGTTGTATCGCCAATACAAATATTTTTATTTGAAGAAACTGAGATAAAAGGAATATTTTTTACTACGATATTTCTTACCGCATTTCCTTTACAGCCATTGTTATCTGTAACCGTTACAAAATAATTGGTGGACGTTAAAGGCGAAACAGAAATTGAATTTCCTGAACCTCCTTGACTCCAAGAATAATTAGAAAAAGTAGAAGTAAATAGTGTAACTGATTCCCCAATACAAATTGTATCCAATGGACTCACATTTATATTTGGTGTGGGTAAAGAGTCAACTGTAACTGAGGTAGAAGCGGTAGCAGAACAACCATTAGCATCGGTTGCGGTAACCGTATAAGAAAGTGAAGTATTAGGTACAATCATCACACTATCGCCACCTAAATTATTGCTCCATTGATAATTGACAGCCCCTGTAGCTAAAAGTGCGGTTGTATCTCCAAAGCAAACTGCACTATCAGAAATATTTGCAGAAGGAGTTGGTAGAGGATTGACCACAACAGAAATTTGTTTTACAGCTTGGCATCCTTCTCCGTCAGTAATCGTGACATTATAAGTTGATGAATTGTTTGGGCTTACAACAATTTGGTTTGAAGAACTTCCAGTACCCCACAAATAGCTCACACCACCAAATACAGAAAGTGTATCAGTTTGTCCCATACAAATAGTTTGTTTGGCTGCAGAAACACTAGCCGCAGGGAGGTTATTTACAAATATTGCTTTAGAGGCGGTACCCTTGCATCCATTATTATCAGTAACTGTTAATCCATAAATCTGAGGGTTTGCAGGAGAAACAGTAATAGATCCTGTGGTAGCATTATTGCTCCAGAGGTAACCACTAAAAGTTGCTGAGCTAAGGGACACCGATTCTCCTACACAAATAGTATCTAAAGGATTAACATTAATAATAGGCGTAGGAAGAGAGTCAACTGTAATTGAGGTGGAAGCGGTAGCAGAACAACCATTGGCATCTGTGACAGTAACAGTGTAATTTTGAGTAACATTTGGAATAATTAATACAGTATCATTATTAAAGTTATTTGTCCACTGGTAATTAATTCCTCCTGTAGCAAATAAAAACGCAGAATCACCAAAACATATTTTATTATTTGAAATTGTTGCTGTTGGAATCGGCAAACTGTTTACCGTAACCACAACCGATTTTTCAGAAGTACAACCGTTTGCTCCTGTAATGGTTACATTGAATGTAGTTGTATTAGCAGGTGATTTTGTAATAGATGCGGAAGTTTCTCCTGAACTCCAAGAGTAAGAATTTCCACCAGTTGCTGCAAGTACTGTAGAGCCGCCAATACAAATGCTTTGGTTGGCGGTTACTGAGGCAGCGGGCAAACTATTTACCACAATGGTTTTAGAGGTATCACCTTTGCAGCCATTGGCATCGGTAACTGTAATTGAATAAGTATTATTTGAAGAAGTTGGAGATGCTGTTATAGAGTTTGAACTGTCACCTTGACTCCAAGAGTAACCACTAAAAGAAGATGTATTTAAGGTTACAGACTCGCCAAGACATATTGTATCTGAATTAGCATTGATAACAGGCTGAGGCAGAGAATCTAAACCCACAGAAACGGAAGCTGAATTACTACAATTATTAGTATCAATACCAGTAACTGTATAAGTTGTATTAGAATTAGGAAAAACAATTTCAGTATTTGTTCCTCCACCAAAACCCCATACATAAGAAAATCCACCTGCCGCAGTAAGAATTGTAGAATCTCCTTTACACACTGAAGTTTCACTAGAGGTAAGGGTTACATTTGGTAAACTGTTCACTGTAACCACAACCGATTTTTCAGAAGTACACCCATTTGCTCCTGTAATGGTTACATTGAATGTAGTTGTATTAGCAGGTGATTTTGTAATAGATGCGGAAGTTTCTCCTGAACTCCAAGAGTAAGAATTTCCACCAGTTGCTGTAAGTACTGTAGAGCCGCCAATGCAAATGCTTTGGTTGGCAGTTACTGAGGCAGCGGGCAAACTATTTACCACAATGGTTTTAGTAGTATCTCCTTTACAACCATTAGCATCGGTAACAGTAATTGAATAAGTATTATTTGAAGAAGTAGGAGAGGCAGTTATACTGTTTGTAGTATTATTATTTGACCACGAGTAACTACTAAAAGAGGTAGTATTTAAAACTACAGATTCTCCTAAACAAATAGTATCATTTGGAGATGAAAATATTTCAGGGCTCGGCAGAGAGTCAACAGTTACATTTATGGTAGCGTCAGCAAAGCAACCATTAGAATCAAATACTGTTACTGTAAAGTTTTGGGATAATGTTGGAACAACCATAACTGTATCTCCTCCTTGACCATTGCTCCATTGATAATTATCTGCCCCTGAAGCATATAAATAAGTAGTATCTCCAAAACAGATTTTATTGTCAGAAATACTTGCAGTTGGAATAGGTAAAGGATTAACAACTATAGTGATTTGTCTTACTGCTTGGCAACTTTCGCCATCAGTTATAGTTACGTTGTAGGTTGTTGTATCAGTTGGATTTACAATAATTTGGTTGGTGTTATTTCCGTTGCCCCATAAATAGGAAACTCCACCAAAAGCAGAAATAGTATCAGATTGCCCCACACAAATTGTTTGCTTAGCGGCAGAAACACTCGCGGCAGGTAGATTATTTACAAATATTGATTTTGAAGCATCTCCCAAACAACCATTGTTATCAGTTACAGTAACTCCATAAGCTTGCTGAGAAGTCGGAGTTACAGTAATAGATCCATTTGTGGTGTTATTACTCCACGAATAATTACTAAAAGTACCTGTGCTAAGGGTCACAGATTCGCCAATGCAAATTGTATCGGTTGGATTAACCACAATAGAAGGAGAAGGGAGTGTGTCAACAGTTACTTGAACAGTTGCTGTAGAAGAGCACCCATTAGTATCTACTGCAGTTACTGTAAAGTTTTGGGATGATGTAGGAATAACCATTACAGTATCTCCTGCTAAACTATTGCTCCATTGAAAATTATCTGCCCCTGAAGCATATAAATAAGTAGTATCTCCAAAACAGATTTTATTGTCAGAAATACTTGCAGTTGGAATAGGTAAAGGATTAACAACTATAGTAATTTGTCTTACTGCTTGGCAACTTTCACCGTCAGTTATAGTTAC
>Ga0209533_1003122_pt1 | contig 14801 bp, 23 predicted proteins | sample COG_04_FD_184748 | JGI IMG/M metagenome (GOLD analysis project Ga0209533, IMG submission 184748) | Pelagic Microbial community sample from North Sea - COGITO 998_met_04 (SPAdes) (version 2) | ecosystem: Environmental > Aquatic > Marine > Neritic zone/Coastal water | place: Helgoland, sampling...
GCGTTCGACAGTGACCTATCCAAGTGGGACGTGGCGAACGTGGTGGGTATGTCAGAAATGTTTAAAGGTGCCACGGCGTTCGACAGTGACCTATCCAAGTGGGACGTGGCGAACGTGGGGGGTATGTTAGAAATGTTTAAAGGTGCCACGGCGTTCGACAGTGATTTGTCCAAGTGGGACGTGGCGTATGTGTTGGGTATGGATCACATTTTCTACAAATGTCAATCTATTAGAAGTAAATGGTATACAGATGAAACGTGCGTGAAGTGTATAGCCGGCGAGTACGCCTCCGCCGGCTCTTGCACAGCGTGCCCCGCTGGCAAGTTTAGCAACCCGGAATCTCTGGATATTTCGGCTTGTTTAGAGTTGTCGCTTGTTCCGAAGACACAGTTGAAGGCGGCGTACTCGGCGTACTCGACGTGCTGACTTAATATATCAGTAATATATCAGAACCAATTGAGATACATAAAATATACAAAAGAGGCAAACAGCATGCAGAACCACAGTGTGGCACACCCTGTCACGGAAACGGCTTGCACCATTGATTGCACCATTGAGAAAAACTACAATGATATATATATGCAACAGCGAGTATGAAAATGGATACAGACGAAATGGACCCAGAGTGTCGAGACATTTCAAACGCCGCTCAAAAGGTCTGTGAAATGCTGGCGTCAATGGATTACCTGGAAAACAACTTTAGAGTCATGCTAGCCAGAGAACTCCGCAAGTCACAACAGTCCCACGAAGTCTACGAAGTCTACGAAGAAGTGGTCATCCCCTACATTCTGGAGACAGTTCCCTTTGGGCACGGGTACGCGGATATTGTCATCATGACCAAGGAAGGAGCCATCATTCTAGAGCTAAAAACCACCAAAAAAGACTGCAAACGACAACTGGACAAATACATGAAACACTGGAAGTACAGCAAAGTCAAAAACGGCGTGACGATTAATTTTGTGAACGACTCGGTCACTGCACAGTTCTACACCCGTTGAGTCCCACGTTGAGTCCTGAGTCACATGCTGATCGGAAACCCCTTGCCGGCATGAAGACACTCCGCCTCCTTTGACACTTTGTTGCTCACCACTTCCAACTCGTGCTGCAACTCCCGGAACTGGTCGTAGGGCACGTGCGCCCGAAATCCCTCGATGATGTTTGAAATCACGTTCCAGACCTTCTCGTCCCATTTCCAACGCCACACCCTCATGTTCCGAGGTCCCCAACTTATTGCAATGGTACTCTTCAAACCGGAACACGCCATCTCGGCGTACGTCTGTGCCACGTAGTACGCTTTGAACTTGGCGTAGGGTCTGCGCTGCTTCGCGGGGCATTTGATTTCAATAATCCCCTGCTCCTTAATTGCGTCGCCATCGTAGATAGCGTAGATCCCGTCCGGAGAAGCACCCAAGTAGTCGATCGTGTGTGGAAAAAAAGGAGCTTCCGCCACGTACAAGTCTCCGATTGTTTTGTACTGTTCCAGGAAAAACGACAGAGCAATGTCCTCGTGGGTTTTACCGTACTCCATGTAACCCCGGGCTTCGTCGGAGAACGGTTCTCTCGGTCCATTGTTCCACACCTGCTCCCAGTACGCGTCGTACTCCTCCTTCGAATTGATAAAGTACAGGTTGGTGTATTTAGATCCGGTCAGTCGCCCCTTCCGTTGTTTGAACCACTCCGGGGTGCATTGGACGATGCCGTTCTGCAGGGGGAGAAACCTTGGGTGCTTGCACACGGCGTATCCTTTCTTGTCAAACACAACATGTTGCATTTCTTACAACACACATTTGAGGGTTATAGTCTCGCCATAATAATGACATTATAGAGCAGCGGTTGCTCTTTTGTATCTTTTAACCTTTTCGCTATCGCTTATATTACGCTCTACAGTCATCCGACACTCCAAAAATTCTTTCTCAAAAATTTTCCGTCTTTTGGCTTTTCTACGCCTCTCGTCTGTATCAGGACGTCTCCAACATTTCCAAGGACGATTACCATGGATCCTTTGGTGATACCTTTCGTTGTTTTCAATGTACAACTCCTTACTGTGATGAGCAATGCAATCATCCACACAATTGCCCATTTCATACATAACGGACATATACTTATACAAGCCAAGTCTCTAAAAAAATCACTCCGGTTTTTTTTGGGGGGTATATAACCTGTTTGGAATTTGTAAAAAATGGCTTCGCAACCCATCGAAACATGGACGGATGTCGTCGCCCTTGCAAACGAGTTGATTCACACACACAACCTACAAAGTAAACAAGTGCAGTTTATAAACATAGCCCGTCAAGCTTGGGACGCCATACGCCGTCAACCGAATCGTGGCGAATTTAATATCAAAGAAGAATTAGAAAAACAGGCAATAGCAATGAACAATCAGATACGCAATGACAGAGCGTTGGCATTTGCCACTGCGTTTCTGAGAGAACAACCTGAGATTTCTCAGGTTCTGCATGCAAGGGCGACGGGTGTCTGGACGGGTGTCCCCGCAGCGTCCAACCCTCGTGTCCGTACAAAAATGTTGGAAATATTGGACTCTGTAAAGGAGGAAATTGTGAAAGAATATCAACTCAACCATAAAGCCCTGCATGGCATGTACATGCCGACGGGTAGACCGACGGATAAAGAACTGGAGCGTAGAATGCATGCGGTGTTGCATGCGCTGAAGGAACGGTTAGGTGATGTTTTCACGCAGGACGATGTAAAGGAAGCATTAAACATCATTGTGACAGCGGATGTAGAATCTCATAAAATAAGGTTTTAAAAATGTACTCATGTGTATCCAAAAATGTACACTACACCGGGGGTCGTGGGCATGCACAGCAGCGGGTTGTCGGGCTTCAGAGGCACGATGTGCACTGCACCACCGGGCAACAGGCTGAGCACCTCCCGTGTACAACCCTTGTACAGAAAGAACGCTGAACCCTTTTGTGCACAGGCGTAAATGTCTTTCAGTTTGGGGTGCGTGGACAAACTGCGTTGGATTTCGTCGTACGAAGCGTCGGACGTTTCCGTTGCCTTGAACGTGTACATTTAGAACACCGTCGATCTGCTTATAGGTCAGACAACCCTTAATTCAATCCACGAACACACGATTGCAGATACAATGGTGTCCGAGATGTAGTGTTGTTTGCCCAACACCAGCAGAACTGCCTCCAGCGGTACCATTAGCCAGCGCCAGTACGAACCGGTTAATAAAAACACGATCCCGGTGTGCCCGCTGAACATCATGTCGGCACAGATCCCCGCAGACATCACTTCCAAAAAACTCTTGTCCACACACCCGTCAATGTACGCCGGACCCGGTACTATGGTCACAAACTGAATGAGACCCTTCAAAAAATACATCAGAGCCAGACGCCGGATGTCCACTGCTCGACCACCCTGCATTATATAAACAATAGTTACTAAAATAGGAATCAAGTTGGCTGCAACGGTCACCACAAGCTCAACCTCGTCGGGAAGAGACACTGTGACAAAGTCGTGCACCCGATGACCAATGCGCGTATTGGTGTACTGCACCGACACAAAATACAATACAAGGACACCCACAAACACAAGTGCAGCGTAAACAAAATCTTTGCACGTGTCCTTTTTTTTGACAAAATCAAACATGTCCATTTTTCACATATTCAGACCTTATATATACACGTGTATTGCATCGTTCGAGTCACCGTTTATTTCAATGTTCTCCAAAGTCGTGACCACTTCGGGATCAAACATGTAAGCTACCCAATTGCCGTTGATTTTGGAGTCGATCAAAGCCACCGGAGTCTGCTCCAACACCTCTACCCCGTTAACGACCATTGTAAACTGGGTATGTTTTTTGGTAGTCACCCACACAATGCCCTTGTGCTTTGCGGGGATAAACTGCTTGGTAGACCGATGCATCGTCATTTTGCAGGCGGGACGCGCATCCCGTACCTGAACGGTATGAGCAGCCTTCACCGACATGGTACCACCAAACCCAGGAATTCTGACAAAGGGCACACCACCCACCTCGTAAATGTACTCTTTGCACGTGGCGCTCGTGCTTATCATCATGGTCCCGGTCGAATATTTGCTGCTGCACGTAAACACACCCCTGGTCGACACACAGTCTACTTTTTGTATGCGTCGTAACATTTTACCCTGTTGCATGTTTGACAATAGTAAAAATACAACTACCAGGGCACACATGACAATGATCACCGTCTGGTATCGGATCAAAAAACGAGGCATCTTGGTCCTTGTCCATCCAGGGGTTTGCTTAGTGGAGGAGTTGGAGGAGTTGGAGGAGTTGGGTGCACGTGCCAGTAACATTTGAGGGATTTTAGGAGTTCTGCCCAGTTTTTGGCTGACCTGTTTAGACACTTGAATACCAACAAGGTTCAGCTTGGGCAGCCGGATGGCACTCATTTACATGTACATCGCAATGGTTATAGGCTACACAGTCTCTTATTGATTGTGGTTTCAGAGTACAGGGAACTACATTTAAAACAACGAGGAAACACAAACTTGGAGCGACATTCCCCGTGCAAATACCAGGTGGAACAGGCGCAGGACAACACGCACAGCTCCACTTTCTCGTCAGCCTTAAACAAATCCCTCTCGCAGTAAAAACAAGGAGTGCTTACACGGACACGTACAGCCGGGGCGACGGGGCGTTCCGGCAACGCCTCCGACAGGCGATCGCAGTAGTTTTTGGGACCACCGTTGTTTCCCCACCAACGTGCCCCCGCTTTGCTCTCGTACGCGTACCAACACTCCGGACTCTGCCACCAATCACACACCTGTTTCACGACGGGTGCATCGCATTCCAACAACAGCGTATCCGCGTGCTCTTTGTATTCTTGCGCACTCTTGCCGGGCACAAACCCTAACATTTCTCCACACCCACAATCAATCGAGCTGTCTCGCCATACTCGACGGGCGTGGACTTGGGTTTGCAGCGCTCGGAACAGCTGATGCAGCCTTCGTGCAAAAACCCAACCACCGTCACTAGCAGGAGGAAAATGACAATGCTCAGGACCAATGCATACATGTTCAGCGCTGTCAGCTCCAACACCGATATTCGGACGTACGCTTCTTCAATCAACATGTTTACGGGAGGGGCTGAACGGGCAGACATATTTACACGATACAAGAAGGCTTAAATAAGAATGTATTTTTATAGTGGATTTACTCGGTTCTCACTCTCTTTGCCTCCGGTTCGTCACCGTCGTCACCGTCGTCACCGTCGTCACCGTCGACAAACGCTGGAAGAACCGCTGACTCGTACGAACGTTTGTTGGCTTTGGGACGCCACACAATAATAATGTCCTTGTCCAACGACAGTGTAGTGCCGTACATGCTGGGCGCCGTGAAAAACTGAGGGCGGGCTCGGCACTGGACCAAGGTGCCCTTTTGCAAGTAATCCCCCACTTCTACCTCGTGGTACTTGCCTTCAAAATCAATTTTGTGAAACACCGGAGGGTAGCGACCCTTGACGCCCGCTTCGTACGAAGTGACTTTCCGTTTCATGACAACCACCTCTCGGGTACCGTCTTCAAATTCCTTTTCAGCAATGCCACCACAGTGCGCGTTTTCCAAATAAATCTCCGCCGCGCGCTCCTCGACATTGTCAACGTTCTCCTTTTTGGCTCGGGCACGGGCTTTGGTGGCAAACGCACAGGATCCCGCACCCTTTTTAGGCAAATTGTGGAAAGCATGCAACACGAGACTTGCGTGGTACGCGCGGAGCTTGGCAATGGTCGTCGTCTGGTCGTCGACCAACCGTGGCATCTGTCGAGCCACTACATCGGGCACCCCGGACACCAGGGACACGGACATCTTGCCGTCTTCCAGGTTTTTTCCAAACTTTTCGGCGTCGCCGTTTTCACTAAATTCCGTGAATCGGGTCAATAGCGGAGCCACCGTCAAGTAGGCAGGAATTTCGGTGTCTTTGATGACCAGCGACACTTTGTATCGTTTTTCGGTCTTGTTGCCCTTGCTCACTTGGTACGTCGAAATCTTGGGTTCCATGTTGGCTTCCATAATGTTGTTCATGGTTTTGGGGTTGGTGGCTTGTTGTTCTTGTTGTTGGGTATTCATTGCTTGCATATTTTTTTTGTGGAGACATTTCAATCCAAGTGGCTCGCCATATTTCAAGGCTTAAAATGTGTGGCAAAACTGGCGTAGCTCGAGATCCCACAAGTATCGTGTCCTCGGGAAATTTTGGCGTACCCACCCTCTCCCCACTTCGTACCCCAGGAATTCTTGACGATCCAAAACGCAGGAGTGTACCCCACCACCACCACGGCGTGGTTGGGGACTTTGTTGCACTCCTCCGGCTGAATCACACCTGACCGGTACGTCAGGAAACGAGAACTGGTCGAGTCGATGCCCACCGGAATCGGTCCGTACTGGTACACGGCGGCAGCCAAATGAGGCTCCACGTCGCCGCCCTCCAAATCGGAAATCACCACGTAATCGTCCACCTCCAACCCGGTCAGCCCGTCGCAGGAGTCACCGTAGTACGGACCACCCCATTCAAACACGTTCTCCATCAACCCACCCTTGCATCCCAAAGCACCGGGCGCACAGTCCATCAACGTCTGGTAGGACACCGGGGGGGAGTTGTGCCGTTCGGTCCAATAATTAATCTGCTCGGCGGCGGTAATCGCAAAACATGAATTGCAGTGCCCCTGGTCAATCACCTCCTGTCGAGGGCGCACATCGTACTCTTCCGGGATTTCAACCATGTGCAAACCTTGCAGGAGCCGTCTGTTGTGCGAGGGTGGTATTTTCAATGGGGGTGACGGCTCCACAAACGCTCTGCTGTGCAGTAGAGCACCCGAATGTCCCTTGGCAAACTCGTAGTGGGGCTGCACTCGGTTGTACAAGTCACTGAGCTCGGACGCGTTGCGCGTCAAAGACATCGTCAAAGACATCGTCAAAGACATCGCATGAGACAAAAACCACGGCGGTAACATTTTTTGAAACACACCCACATACTTATACCCACTCATACACCGGGGTGAAATTGTTTCAAATTGTTTGAGTATTTATACGCACAGACCGTGTGTCAACAATGTTGCACATTGTATTGGGGTATGGTCTGTTTATTGTCGCCGCAGTTCTGTCGATAGTAAACGAATCCAGCCAGGACGACTGGCTGTCGTTACTCACTAACGGCGCCATTGGACTCACCGCGTTCTACGCCTACACCGTGCACAGAACGGACATCAGCATCATTGGGTTCTTTACCATGTGCACCAGTCTGGTGTGGCATTCGTCTTCCCACTACGGTCTGTTTGATCAATTTGCATCCAGGTACCTGGCTTACTACGCCTTTGGCACCACGATAATGGAGCCCACTGTCATAGGTCCACCCGCCATGTTTCTCAGTGTCCTGTTCACCTACTACGAACAGTTTGAAGAACTGTACATGGCAGTTCCGATCATTATCATGTTTGCCCTCTACAAAGCAGTCAAACACACAATAGGTATTCGGTTCATTGCTGCAATTGTGGTTGCAGGGGCAGCAATGTACTGCAAACGACTTGTGACCTGGCACAGCCTGTGGCACGTGGGTGCGTCGATATCGGTCGCACTTCTGTGCACCGAAACACCCCCCAAAACACCCCTGAAGTTGGCAACACCCATAAATGAAAAAATACAACTTCGGTTCTGATCCTATATATAACACACAAATCTCTCAACAAATGAACGCGGGTGAGATTGCCGTCATTGCCTGGGGAATGGTAGGATTTGTAGGGATCATTGTCTTCGCACTGGTCGTCATCAAGAAACAAGTAGACATTAAGATCCACAGGGCACCGGAGGCACCGAAGGCACCGGAGGCACCGGAGGCACCCGACCTCGACGAGCCCAACGACGTCGACGACGCTCCTCGGAATCCTCACTGAGACAAGATTTCACAGAGTCGTCGGAGTCGGAGTCAACATCAACACAGTCACCGACACCGTCACCAACACCGGAATACAACTTTGATAACCAAGGAATGCAACTCATTAACGGTATACATTATTGTAGTTATACTGTATTTATTTAACACAATGATGTACTAGTACTATAAGTACTCTATGGCATGTCACATTGTGCCTACCACAATTAAAGTTTGGGAATCAAAACCAATCAGTTGCAACTACATCTGCTTTGATGCAGCACTGCTCCTAATTCTACCGTCGCTTGCTGTTGTCTCGTACGTACAATCCGACGCGTTGGCATTCTCCATTTTTTGCTTCATAATATCGGTTCACATTGCAATTGGATTCTACAGGTACCACCTGCGAAAAGAAATTCAATGGCACCTGTGTGAAATAGTAGCTATCTCAATGGGTACGGGACTGTGCGTAGCTGCTTTCACGCACACCGGTCAGATTTGGTACACTGTTCTGTTAGCAGCCGTAGGAATTTTTATTGTTGTTGGTCATGTGGGTGGATTGTGCTGTCCCAACAGACCACTCTACTGGGATTGTCGGACAGAAACAAAAAACTACCAAACTATAAATATGGAGGTTTAGTTTACCAAAATGGCGTACTACTTGGCAGCTTTGCCCGTCGTCTACTTTGGTACACAGTTTGCGGCAGCCAAAGCCATGAACGCCGCCGCCAAGTGGGTCACCACCTGCGACGACCTGAAAAACGACTCCGCCCCCACCATCGACACCGCCACCGCCATCGTCCAACTCTACACCGCCTTAGAAATCAAACACCCGGCGTACACCACCCTTTTGCATCTCAAAGCAGCCCTCGACCAACTCAAGTACCTCTCCTCCAAAGCCGACCACAGCGCCCGGAAATGGAGAATGGTCCGCAAAGATTTCAGCACCACCAACACCGCCCTCCAAGTGCAGCGCGATCGAGTGGAGCAACGCATCCGACTCTTCAACGACGTCATGCAGAGCGCCAACTTACAAAGAGATTCATCAGACCAATGAGAGCCGAAGCGACACTGGCGTACAACGACATTTCAGAGTACCACATCATTCGATGTTGAGACACGTCGTCGTCAAATTTACGGTTTTCTTGACGGACAACTTTTCGAATATCTTCCATTTTACCCATATTTAGGCGACTGTATATAGTACATAAGTTGAACAATTGCATCTGCGATGTCATCCTTCTTTTTGTGCGCCAACAACTTGGCACGGATTCTCGCGGGCAAATCCCACTCGGCAACCAGAGCCAAGTGCGCCTTCTTGTTGGAACTGTGTTTCTTTGTAATCGTCTTAAAATGACGCCGCACCGACTGCGGGGCAATTCGAATCGTCTTGTCCCAGTGGAAACAACGAATGCTGTTCGCAATGGTCTTCATGCAGGAACGCATCTGGATCTCCACCAAAATCACGTCGGCGTCAAAAAACCCGGTCTCCGACAACTTGCGCACCTGCAGCGCGTAGTCGGTTCCCTTGCCCACCGGGGCGTACTTGTGAAGGTCGAGCACGCCCACGTCCCGGAACCCATTGTCGTACACTGCCCAACCCAGGTTGCGGGTACCCACGTCGATGCTCAGAATACGCATTTTTACACACAGAGAGAGTTTAAGTAGGGCAACTCTCGCTGTAAAATACCTTGATTTGTTGCCACTCATCGTCGGTGCACCCAACGAATTCATCCGCAAACGAACATGGTAGTCCGCAATCACTTACTTGATCGTGTTTGGTGGCAGTAGTGGTATCACTGATGTACGTACCAGCAGGACAACCATCACAATCGGTGGTTCCTGTGTCTGCAGAATATTTGTCCGCACTGCAAACTTTACAATCGTCTTGTTGATCGTGTTCAGTTGCGGTGGTGGTATCACTGATGTACGTGCCAGCAGTGCAAAGATCACAATCAGTTGTTCTTCTGACGGCTGTCGAATATTTGCCGGCACTGCAAATATCACAATCGGTGCTTCCGGTGGTGGTTGAATATTTGCCCGCACTGCAAACTGCACATTTTCCTCCAATGTTCAAATTGTACATGCCGGCACTGCATGGTTGACATGCCGTTCCACTTGCATAGGTCCCCGCAGGACACGTTGTTGCAGAATACGAACAACTGGATGCACCACCAATGCTATAACTGTCACTTGCACATGTATCACAGGAAGTCGCCCCGTAGTTGTTGTTGTACTTGCCCGGTTCACAAGTAAAACACAGAGGATTTGTATCATCGTTTGACGACGCTGATCCAAAAGAACCGGGGGGGCACTGTGAGCATGCCTCTCCTGCCGTGAATGGATCTAATTGTGGTTTTGACATGTAACTGCCGGCTGGGCAACACCCGTATCGACCTTTGGTGCCGGAAGACGAAGAGAATGCAAGTCCCCATTGCCCACCGCACAATGTTCGTTTGAAACCGCTGTTCCAGAACATACTGTACATATCACTCACCACCCCGGTGTTCCACTTGGACAAATCTTGGTTGAACACGGTGGCATGCATGAACATCTGACGCATGCTTGTCACCTTCCCGGTGTCCCACTTGGACAAATCTTGGTTGAACACGGTGGCATGCATGAACATAAGCTCCATGTTTGTCACCGCCCCGGTGTTCCACTCGGATAAGTCACTGTTGAACGATTCAGCAGAAACAAACATGAAGTCCATGGAAATCACCGCCCCGGTGTTCCACTTGGATATGTCGCCGTTGAATACAGAATATTTGAACATGTCTGCCATGGAAATCACCGCCCCGGTGTTCCACTCGGATATGTCGCCGTTGAATGCAGAACTTGCAAACATGTTACTCATGTCGGTCACTCGGGACACATCCCACTCACCGATCACACCGTGCGGGTTGCCAGTAGCATCGTTCGAAGCGGCAAAAAGTGGACAAGACCCATCTGGTGTTTCACCCAAACATCCACCAGTACATATGATGTTAAATCTTCCTGTGGCAGAGTTGAAATCGTAGCCATCGCTACAAGTCCCAACCGCCGCCTTCAAAGCAGCTGTGTCCGCGGGGGCAAACGCCGCTTGTGTCCCGGTGAGCGTGATAAGTCCGGTCAAAAGTAGTAAATAAATCATAGTTTGTATTAGTATCGTCTTCCTATTTATAGGTGCACAAAATGCACCAAACTACAATTCAATCCGTAGTTGATTGGCAAGATTGTCTGTTGCTGTAAAATCCCTTGATTTTTTGCAACTCGTCGTCATCACACCCGCTTAGTTTATCCGCTAACGAACAGAATGATATGCAATCACTTTCTTCATCGTGTTTGGTGGCAGTGGTGGTATCACTGATGCGCGTACCAACAGGACAAACATCACACTCGGTGGTTCTCCCGACTACGGTTGAAAATTTGCCCGCACTACAAATAGCACATGATGTTTCATCGTTTTGCGCAGACTCAAAAGAACCGGGAGGGCACTGTGAACATGAATTTGCTACTGAGAATGGGTTTAATAGTGGGTTTGACATGAAAGTACCGGCTGGGCAACACCCAAGCCGTCCGGCGAATTCATTGAAAGGCAAATATTGCCATTGACCACCACACAAGGTTCGTTTGAAACCGCTTCCATAGAACATATTGTCCATGTAAGTCACCGCCCCGGTGTTCCACTTGGATAGGTCACCGTTGAACTGTGAGTTATAAAACATGGAGGTCATGTGGGTCACCGCCCCGGTGTTCCACTTGGATATGTCGCCGTTGAACTGTGAGCCATAAAACATGGTGTCCATGCTCAACACCGCCCCGGTGTTCCACTTGGATAAGTCACCGTTGAAATCAGACTGTGCAAACATGCCTGCCATGCTCAACACCGCCCCGGTGTTCCACTTGGATAAGTCACTGTTGAATGCAGAAATTTCGAACATAAAACTCATGTCAGTCACTCGGGACACATCCCAATCACCGATCACACTGTACGGGTTGCTGGTAGCATCGTTCGAAGCGGCAAAAAGTGGACAAGACCCATCTGGTGTTTCACCCAAACATCCACCAGTACATATGATGTTAAATCTTCCTGTGGCAGAGTTGTAATCGACGCCATCCATACAAGTCCCAACCGCCGCCTTCAAAGCAGCTGTGTCCGCGGGGGCAAACGCTGCTTGTGTCCCGGGCATGATGAGTCCAGTCAAAAGTAGTAAATATATCATAGTTTGTATTAGTATCGTCTTCCTATTTATAGGTGCACAAAATGCACCAAACTACAACTCGACACGTCCCTCGTGTGACCCTGGTGTCCGTTTGCCCAGCAGTACTCTGGCAATGCCCACGTCCTCCAGTTCGCCAAGTGCTCGGTCCTTCTCCTTTTGCAGCTCCTCGAACCGCCCTTGCAGACCCTCCACCCCCTTTTTAAAAGTGGTTTCAATGTCAGCCTGGGCATTCTCGTAGCCGGTAATTATTTCTTGGAGCTCGCCGTCCGTCTTGCCCTGGTACCCTGCGACTTGCTCCTGCTGTTTCTCACTGCAGTGCTCCAACGTTTCAGAGTTGCAGGGCGGAGTTAATTTAGAAGCAAACTCCTTTAGGTCGGTGCTGGAACGTCCACCTTTGTAGTCCTCCAAGGAATTGACCGAACCGTACTTAATGGTGGGAAACCCCTTCACCCCATTTTTGTCGCAGAGTTCTTTGCCGGCGTTAATGCAGTCGATGTCGGCAACCAACAACGTAGCGGAATCGGCGTACTCGGTCATAAGCTCGTCCCACGCCGGTTTTATTTTCTTGCAGTGCCCACACTGTAACAAAAAACATTAGTCAACATCCAACTAGGGGGGAGATCAAAAAAAAGCACTTACCCATGGCGCAAACATCTTGATAAACACGGTTTTACCAGATGTCTCGGCTTCCCAATTTTCCAGAGTCAGTTCGATTGCACTTGCAGTCAAACACAGAGATACACACAGAGTCAAACACAGAGATACACGCGATGTAAATGTAGATTTCATTTTTTTTGTGAACCACCTTCAAACAGGGTCCATCGCCATATTAGTTTGATTTATCTTTCTGGGGGCAGGTGGGGCAGGTCTTGCGGCAGGTACTTTTCCAGTGCAAACATGACAACAATTCTGTCCACCGCCTTTGTCAATTCTGCTTGTGTCGGAGGAGCTCGCGCCATCATCCAACCTGTGGCACATCCCGCCAAGAACCGAAACATTGGTAATCAATATGTCGGGTTAAATACAGTGATATGTAAAAATCCTTAAACCCCTTATTTTGACGCGATAAAGCATGCTCCCGAAAAAACATCTCAAAAAAACGTAAAAATACCCCGGTAACCCCCTTATATGAACCTAATCTATACATAGGGTTAATTGCCAAAAAAACACCATATTTCTATTTCTCCTATATATAGACTTAAAACCCTTAAACCCCTTATATGGGTATGGTGGCACGGTGTCTTTATATATCCAAGACTCTTATATGTACTCTGTTATATCTATTGGTTCTTACGGAAAAAAACAGGATGTCCTCTAAACGGGTACTTTTAGCAGGTCCCGTGTCCATATAAGGCACTTAAGGGTTTTAGGTCTATACATAGGATTAATAGAAATATAGTGATAAAATAGTAATTAACTCTATATATAGATTAGGTTCAAATAAGGGTGTTAAGAGGTCAAAAAGTAAAAAATCCCTGGGTGGTCTACCCCCCATGGGTTTATGTCGCCAAATAAGGCACTTAAGGTCCGTTTATTGCCACTCAGCGAAAAAAAACAGACACCTTTTTTTAATCATCCCTATTGTTTGCAATGTATTCTGTACGTTGACGATTATATTTGGAAAGTTCTATCCATGTTTCTTTATATCTGACATATTCAATAGTTTGATAACCATAATCCCCATGTGGGTCAAAATTCATAACAGCCTCTTTTTTTTCTGTCTTATGTTGAAGAAAACTTGGATCAGGATATTCCGACATATATTTACCCATTTTTATTTTCAAATTGTTTACAACACCGCCCATATACGATTGAGTTGGTGGTTTTGACACGGGTTTTGACAAACGTACCAGGTAATTTGCACGGGTCCGATCATATTCAGAAAGTTTTACCCAGTTCCCTTTGTATTTGACATATTTGACATTTTCATAACCATAAAACCCCTTGGGATCAAAATTCATAACAGCCCATTTTTTTTCTGTCTTCTGTTCAAGATAACTTGGATCAGGGTATTCTGAGAAATATCCACCCATTTTTATTTAAAAATATGTATTTATATACTCACAAATCAGCCAAATTGACCAGTCCTTAAGTGCCTTATTTTGACGCGATAAAGCATGCTCCCGAAAAAACATCTCAAAAAACGTAAAAATACCCCGGTAACCCCCTTATATGAACCTAATCTATACATAGGGTTAATTACCAAAAAATCACTATATTTCTATTTCCCCTATGTATAGACCTAAAACCCTTAAACCCCTTATATGGGTATGGTGGCACGGTGTCTTTATATATCCAAGACTCTTATATGTACTCTGTTATATCTATTGGTTCATACGGAAAAAAACAGGATGTCCTCTAAACGGGTACTTTTAGCAGGTCCCGTGTCCATATAAGGCACTTAAGGGTTTTAGGTCTATACATAGGGTTAATACAAATATAGTAATAAAGTAGTAATTAACTCTATATATAGATTAGGTTCATATAAGGGGGTTAACAGGTCAAAAAGTAAAAAATCCCTGGGTGGTCTACCCCCTACCCGTTTATGTCGCCAAATAAGGCACTTAAGGTCCGTTTATTGCCACTCAGCGAAAAAAAACGACACTTTTTTTTAAGTTGTATATTTATTAAAATCGAAAATACACTTCGTTTCTTTTTCTTTTGCCACTGCTGCCACCCCCACCACCGCCCCCACCCCCACTGCCCCCACTGCCACCGCCGCCCCC
>Ga0209533_1003124_pt1 | contig 14800 bp, 9 predicted proteins | sample COG_04_FD_184748 | JGI IMG/M metagenome (GOLD analysis project Ga0209533, IMG submission 184748) | Pelagic Microbial community sample from North Sea - COGITO 998_met_04 (SPAdes) (version 2) | ecosystem: Environmental > Aquatic > Marine > Neritic zone/Coastal water | place: Helgoland, sampling...
CACCCACAACTTCAGGGCAGCCCGTTTCGCACCCGTCCGCAGGACCGTTGGTATCAAAATTGTTGGCGTCGCAGGTCACAGCAGTGCACGTATCTTTGTTGGAGCAAGTGTAGCATGTGCCACCCACAACCACAGGGCAGCCCGTTTCGCACCCGTCCGCAGGACCGTTGGTATCAAACTTGTTGGCGTCGCAGGTCACAGCAGTGCACGTATCTTTGTTGGAGCAAGTGTCGCATGTGCCGCCCACAACCACAGGGCAGCCTGTTTCGCATCCGTCCTCAGCATTTTCATTGGTGTCAAACTTGTTGGCTTCACATTCGACATCGCACAAACACTTGCCACCACAGTCAGTAACAATGCTTGCTTCAGCCATTGGGTCAAACAGTTGTTCCCACAACGGAATAATTGTGGTACCAGAATCATCACCGCAAAATGGGTTTGGTAAGTTATCAGGATTGAAAAAATAATCACGAGAACCAAATTGACTTGAATCATAAACAAAAGATCTAATACAAGAAAGCAACTCAGTTTTTCTTGCCTCGGTTTGACTGTTATATTCGTCTTTTTCTTCCAAAATGCTAATTAATGTAGCATCATAAGAATCAGGCATTAAACATTTTAGGTAGTAAGTGTAAGTGAGGTCAACGTTGAATAATGTACCTGCTTTGACCTCTCCAGTGTAATATGTACGCATCCAACTTTTAAAATTTTTGGTAGCTGTAAGTGGGAAAGTGATGGAATTTGCACAATCCGCCTTAGTCGTATCATAAATGGAACTTCGCAGCGACAACGTCTTTGTCAATGGACCTTCGTAAAAAGAACAGGCACCATCATCTTTGACACAGCCTCGTGGCTTATTTTCAATGTCAGTGCCAGTACTGTATACACTGTACGAACTCGAATCGCATCTGGCAGCACATTCCGCCTGACTGATATCGGATATACCCACAACATTTTCAGATGGCGGAAGGAGACTGCATTTATAATTGCCCAAAACTTGGTGTACAAATATAAAAAGAAGAATCAACATATTGTTAAATTAATACATTGTATATATAGTATAAAATATTTTATAACCACTTGAAAGAAATCATAAATATCACACTTCACCATTATTGTTACGAACAATGACGAGCCAAGTACGCCTCCTTCACTATGTCGAGAGGGAGATCTGCTAACTCAATGCATGTGTTTGCTCCATCCTTACTGCCAATACATGAATCACAACTGGTCCCACTGGCATAGGTTCCAGCAGGACAAAAAGTTGCAGAATACGGACAACTTTCTGCACCGACAGTGCTGTAAGTACCATCATCACATGGTGTACAACTAGATTCGGAAGTTTGTCCTTGTTGATCGTTGTATTTCCCAATCATACATGATTCACAACTCGCTTGTCCTTGTTGACCATTGTATTTCCCAGTACCACATGATTCGCAACTCGATTCAGAAGTTTGTCCTTGTTGATCATTGTATTTCCCAGTACCACATGATTCGCAACTCGATTCAGAAGTTTGTCCTTGTTGATCATTGTATTTTCCAGTAACACATGATGTGCAACTTGATTGGTCGTTTTTGTCTTGGTATTGACCTGTAATGCAACTTAGGCACGCAGTTTTATCGGAGTTAATGTAGGAACCAGCATTGCAATCGTCTTTGCAACCAGATTGTCTTTGTTGACCATTGTATTTCCCAGTACCACATGATTTGCAACTCGATTGTCCTTGTTGATCATTGTATTTTCCAGTAATACATGATTCACACGATGCTGTACCACTGGCATAGGTTCCAGCAGGACAATTACCACCACAACTGGAGGCACCAACAGTGCTGTAAGTACCACTGGTACATGAATCACACGATGCTGTACCACTGGCATAGGTTCCAGCAGGACAAGTAGTTGCAGAATATGGACAACTTGATGCACCAACAGTGCTGTAACCACTGGCACATGTTTTGCAGGAACGAGGGTACTTACTTAGATCTTTGTATGTACCTGGTGGACAAGTCAGTGTGCAGAAACATTTGAAAGTGCTGCTGCAGTTCATGTTTGAGTTTGCAGAGTTTAAGTACAGTCTGTGATTATTATAATAACACCCGGGAGGATAACCTGACGAAGACACTAAATTAGGAGCTATATCTCCGAGCCCCATCATCCTGTTGGCACCTGCACACAAATGCCAGGTGCCAATTGGATTTGTTGTCTGATCGCCACACTGTCCACTCGTTCGTTCTGTGTACACATGTTCATATATGTCCCCCAACACACTTGCCAACATTGTCAATATCAAAAGTATTATCAACATTTTTAATAAAATTTCACTCTATATATACAACATATTATTACATAACTTTTTTTCTACACCCCTATCAAACACGACCGGTGCACCCGCATCTCGGTCTTGCCGTGCACGCACACACCACCTCTAAACTCCCACACCACGTCCACGCCCTGGATCAACACGGGACCGGGCGCAGGACTCTGCCAATACACACCGCGGTACTCCGTCCGACGGCGACGACGGTGCAACACCACGCAACGCGTCCCCACCGGCTTCACCAATGTCCAACGACCCGCACGCACCGGGTCCACCGCCTCGCAACCACGGGGACGAGGACCGTCGGGAGGCACCGTCCGCTCCGAACGCAACACCCACGACTTCACCGTCAAACTCAAACCCTTGTAGTTCACCAACACGTCGTTGCCCATCCGGGACATCAACACCACCGGAGAATCACAACCGAAAATCCACAACAACGACACCGGAGGAAGACTATCCACCACACGGATCACACGGTACTTCGCACCGGACGGTGAATTCCAACGGATCACCGCCGTCTCACTGTTCTCACCAAGCTTCTTGCTCGTCACGCGACCGGCACACTCGGGGACCAACGACCACTCGGTCTCCGACATCCCATTGAGACAGAGACCAAAAACAAAAAAACTCGCCATAATTACTCAGACGTTTTCACACGAGGTTCACACGCAGCCACATTTGCGTAAACCTCCAAACCCAAAAATTCATTTATAATAACATATGTTGAAAAAATAGGCTATATAATAGTACCTTCTTAAACTCAAATGCAACCCGCTCAATCAACTCGAGAAAAATCTCAAAATTATCGAGACAAACTAAAAAATAGACTTGAATATATAAAACAAGTTTTAAATCAACATCATGCACAATATGCGGAACGATTTGATCAAATGTTCAACAAGTGGTTGATGCAATCCGTACAACACAAACGAAGACAAAAATTGCAAAAGCATCAACGAAAAGAAAGCAATAAATTGCACGCTGAAATATCCCGCATCAAAAAACAAATGGAACATAAATACTACGAAGACATGCTAAAAACCTTTCAATGTGCCTCGGAAGTCTCGGAATCCTCCAAAGGTATCTCGTTCGATGATACGTACGTCAATGATCCACAACTACAGGTGGAACCAATTACAGAAGACGATATCATAAAATCGATTGAAACATATACCAACAAAGAATTACAGACAATCTTACAGACAATCTTACAGACAAACTTACGTTTTTAAACTTTCAAGTATACAGAAATGATCAAATTACTACTGACCATCGTTGCCATCGCCACCGCATGCGAAGACAGAGGAGTGCAAACCCATCAAAAACTGCGAGACCAACGAATGGACCTACGGAACCATGGAAGCACAGGGAAATAATCTCATAGCATAAAAAAGTGAAGCCTCTTAAAACCTCTGGACCCTTAATCCTTAAACCCCTTATTTTGACGCGATAAAGCATGCCCCGGAAAAAACATCTCAAAAAAACGTAAAAATACCCCGGTAACCCCCTTATATGAACCTAATCTATACATAGGGTTAATTAGCAAAAAAACACCCTATTTCTATTTCTCCTATATATAGACTTAAAACCCTTAAACCCCTTATATGAGCACACCCCCCAAATATTAACTTTTTTATGCTATGAAATTATTTCTTCCACTTGATAAAAAAGTACCCATATAAGGCACTTAAGGGTTTTAGGTCTATATATAGGGATAATACAAATATAGTGATAAAATAGTAATTAACTCTATATATAGATTAGGTTCAAATAAGGGGGTTAAGAGGTCAAAAAGTAAAATTTGCCTGGGTGGTCTACCCCCCACCGATTTATGTCGCCAAATAAGGCACTTAAGCCCCAAATTTTACACTTTTTTAGCAAGTGAAAGAAATAATCTCATAGCATAAATAAGTGCAGCCCCTTGAAACCTCTGGACCCCTAATCCTTAAACCCCTTATTTTGACGCGATAAAGCATGCCCCGGAAAAAACATCTCAAAAAAACGTAAAAATACCCCGGTAACCCCCTTATATGAACCTAATCTATACATAGAGTTAATTAGCAAAAAAACACCATATTTCTATTTCTCCTATATATAGACTTAAAACCCTTAAGTGCCTTATATGAGCACACACCAAATATTAACTTTTTTATGCTATGAAATTATTTATATCACTTGATAAAAAAGTACCCATATAAGGCACTTAAGGGTTTTAGGTCTATATATAGGGATAATACAAATATAGTGATAAAATAGTAATTAACCCTATATATAGATTAGGTTCATATAAGGGGGTTAAGAGGTCAAAAAGTAAAAATTGCCTGGGTGGTCTACCCCCCAACGATTTATGTCGCCAAATAAGGCACTTAAGCCCCAATTTTTACACTTTTTTTGCAAGTGAGATTATTTCTTTCATAGCAAAAAAAAGTGAAGCCTCTTAAAACCTCTGGACCCCCTTAAACCTGATAAAGCTCAACATCTCCAAAAAAAGTAAACATTCCCCCGAACCCCCTCATGCCAAGACTACACTTTTAGCAAAATCCACACCCAATTATGGCGAAATGCACCCCACGAAACTCCCCTCCAAAAAAATGCAAGTGTTGAATCGTGCCGGAAAATTGGAGGATGTGTCCTTTGACAAAGTATTGGCGCGCATCTCGGCGCTCGCCGACGGACTGAGCGTAGACAGCACCCTGGTCGCTCAAAAAGTGCTGCAGGGGCTCTACGACGGCATTTCGACCAGCGAAATAGACAAGTTCTCCGCAGAGGTGGCGGCGGCGATGATGGTCCATCCCGACTACAACAAGCTGGCGGCGCGCATCACTGTGTCCGACCTGCACCGCAACACCCCGGACACGTTCAGCGGTGCCATGCGGCAACTCGGACTGTTCCCCGACGTGCCTCTGGAACCCTTCGACGCCCTGATCGTGCACGAACGCGACTTCGAGTACGACTACCTGGGCATCAAGACGCTGGAACGCTCCTACCTGCTGAGGAAGGGACGAATCGTCGAACGTCCGCAGTACATGTTGATGAGGGTGGCGCTGTACCTGAACCCGGACCCAGGCAAGACCTACGAGGCGCTGTCCAGAGGGCTGTACACGCACGCGACGCCCACCCTGTTCAACGCCGGGGTGGCGCACGCGCAACTGGCGTCGTGCTTTCTGCTGGCGAACGGCACCGACGTGACCGGCATTTACAAGACCCTGGGCGACTGCGCCGAAATCTCCCGCTACGCCGGCGGCATCGGGTTCTCCTGCTCGGACACGCCCAACCTGGTCCCCATGCTCAGGGTGTTCAACGAGACCGCGCGGCACGTGGACCAGGCGGGGAAGCGCAAGGGGTCGTTCGCCGCGTACCTGGAACCCTGGCACGAGGACGTGGAGTCCTTTCTGGACCTCAAGAAGAATACCGGGCTGGAGGAGGCGCGCGCCCGCGACCTGTTCTACGGGCTGTGGATACCCGACCTGTTCATGGAAAGGGTGCGCGACGATCGAGAATGGACACTGTTCTCCCCGGAGGAGGCGCCCGGACTGTCCGACGTGCACGGGGAGGAGTTCCGGGCACTGTACGAGACGTACGAGAAGGGGGGACGCCGGATCAGGGCGCAGGATCTCTGGTCCAAGATACTGACCAGCCAGATCGAGACCGGCACGCCCTACATGATGTACAAGGACGCCTGCAACGCCAAGTCCAACCAGAAGAACTTGGGCACGATCAAGTGCAGCAACCTGTGCACCGAAATCGTGCTGTACACGTCGAGGGAGGAGACCGCCGTGTGCAACTTGGCGTCAGTGGCGCTGCCCAAGTGCGTCGGTGCCCCGGGTGCCCAGGGGTCCAAGTTCAACTTTCAAGCCCTGTTCGAGGTCACGCGCCTGGCGACGTACAACCTCAACCGGGTCATCGACCGCACGTACTACCCGACCCCGGAGGCGCGCACCAGCAACACGCGCCACCGCCCCATCGGGATCGGCGTGCAAGGGTTGGCGGACGTCTTCCTCTTGCTGGGCATGCCGTTCGACAGCGCGTCCGCCCGAGACCTCAACCGAGAGATCTTTGAAACGATGCACTACGCCGCGCTGAGTGCCTCCTGCGACCTCGCCGAGAAGCACGGCACCTACGAGAGCTACGAAGGGTCTCCGGCGTCCAAGGGACTCCTGCAACCGGACCTGTGGGGCGTCACCCCCGGCGACCGCTGGGACTGGGACCACCTCCGCAAGCGCATTGCCTCCCACGGGCTGCGCAACAGTGCACTGATTGCCCCGATGCCCACGGCGTCCTCCTCAAGCATTCTGGGCAACAACGAATGCTTTGAGCCGTACACGTCGAACCTGTACGTCCGGCGCGTGCTGTCGGGGGAGTTTACCATGATGAACAAACACCTGGTACGGGTGTTGGAGTCCCGGGGCATGTGGACGGAGGAGACCCGCCAGACTTTGCTGCGCGACGGCGGGTCGGTCCGCAACCTGGAGTTTCCCGAGTCCGGTTTGTTCAAAACCGTGTGGGAGATCAAGCAAAAGGTGCTTCTGGACATGGCGATCGACCGCGGGGCGTACGTGTGCCACTCGCAAAGCATGAATGTGTTCTTGGCGGAACCGAACGTCGCGCAACTGACCAGCATGCACTTTTACGGGTGGAGGGGCGGGCTCAAGACCGGGATGTACTACCTGCGCACGAACCCCAAAGCTAAAGCTATCCAGGTGACCTGCGCGGAGTGCGAGAGTTGCAGCGCGTAAAATAAAACTATTTAACTGTTCACTATGTGTATAAAATGTGGATCACATTTGCAACATGTGTAGGGCTGTTGCACATTCTGTACGAGGTGCCCCCCCCCATGCCTCGTCGAGAGTACGTGATCAAGAATTTCTGCAAGAGTGTAGGGTTGTTTTTTCTTTGTGCAACTGCTATTCCCACAGTGGTAATCCCAGCGTTAAACGGAGTGTGGCGTACCAAGTTAATCCGCATGATCGCCGCCGCGTACGTGTCCCACGACTTTGTAGGGCTATTGAGGGTTCCTCTGACCTGGAGTACACGCCTACATCATATCAGTTCATTTGTATTGATGTGCGTGTGTTTTAATTTGGATTTTTCTACTTCTTCATTGGGTCAGGCTATATTTGTCTACACCTTCTGCAGTGCCATGGCGTTCGTAGTGAACATGTATCTGGCGGTGCGTATTGTGGGCTGGAAATACAAAGTGGCACTCTGCCGACTCTCGTTCGTGGTGTACTCCGTGTGCTGTGCATGCAACTGGACGTGGCACCTCGTGTACTACGATTTCAAGGATCCCGTGTATGTAATTGCCCTGATGTTCATTGTCTGGGATGATAGTTATCTGCTGATTTTTTTATGGCGAGATTCCACACCCGAACACTCTACAAAAGATGAGAATTTTAACCGTAAGTCTGCAAGGCAAGCAGATCTACATCTTCGGGCGCGATGCCCAGGGACCACTCACGCAGGTGGTCCAGTGCAAACCCCACCTCATCCTGGGCTCCCTGCCCGGAGACCTGCACGAACTGCTGGCGCGCTACTCCGCCTCCAAGACCCATGCCAAGTACCCCAAGTTCAACATCGAGCACGCCGTGGAGAACGCCGAACCTCTTGACGTTCAAGTTCTGCGTGGGCAGGACATCACCAACTACCAGGAGTCCGGACCTAGAGACTTCTACCGGGTCAACCTGCCCGACGTGTACGCCTGGTACAACCTGCGCAGGATGATGCGCGAACCCGTCGACATGTCGTCCGGTCCACCCGGAGACCGCCCGTGGTTTCCGACGGAGGTGTTCGTCAGCACCACCAAGTACCAGTGCCCCGCCGCGGCGTACAACGACCAGGTCTCCGCCGCCATGCAGCACGTCATCGAACACGGGCTGGAGATCTGCGCCCCCGGTCCGAAGTTTACCGCCCTCTCGTACGATCTGGAGTGCGACCTGCGCACCGTCGGAGGCAAACTGGTGTTCCCCAACTCCTCCAAGGACCCCATCATCACCATCGGCGTCGTGCACGACTGCGGCGGGGCTGAAAAGGTGGTCTTTTGCCTGCACGAGACCCCGGCACACCCGGAGATCGACGTCCGGTGGTTCCCCACCGAGGCGGAGATGCTGGAGGCGTTCAACGACTTCATGCGCGAAGTCAACCCGGACTTCATCCTGGGGCACAACATAAATCGCTTCGACAATGTGTACTACCGCGACCGCTGCAAGATCCTGGGCGTCCGCTGGTTGTGGTCCCGGATCCCAAACTACGAAAGCTCCATCCGGGAGATCACCACCACCAGCAACCAGAGAGGGACCCAAGTCAGTTTCCGACTGGACTGCCCCGGGCGGGTGGTGCTGGACAGCTACGAGAAGTTCCGCGCAGATCACAAACTGCGCTCCTACAAGCTGGACGCCATCGGCGAACACTTCCTAGGGCAGAACAAAGTCGACATGCCCTACGCACAGATTCCAATCAAGTTTCAAACCCCAGAGGGTCGGTTGGAGCTGGCAGTCTACTGCGTGCAGGACTCCAACCTGGTACTGCGGTTGGTCCGCTCCCAGTGCAAGATTGTCAACGTGGCGGCGATGGCAAACGTCACCGGGGTGACGCCCGATGACATCCTGAACCGGGGGCAGGGGATCCGCACCATCACCCTGATGCTCAAGTACGCGCAGGAGACGAACCTGTTCATGCCACGGGGCGAAAACAACGAGGGTGGGTTCAAGGGCGCCGTGGTGCTGCCGCCCCTGCGCGGCAAGTACGAGGACGCGGTGGTGTGCGTGGACTTCGCGTCGCTGTACCCCAGCATCATGAGGGCGATGAACATGTCCTACGAGACGCTGGTCAGCAGAGAGACCATCGAACAGCAGGGGTGGGTCGAGGACACGGACGTGCGCACCGTGCCCGACTACGTCTACCCCCCCGGTCGACGTTTGCAGATCGTGCACAACCCCGCCAACTGCTCCTTCGTGACCGCGGACGTGCGAGAGGGCTTGCTGCCCAAGATCCTGCGCGAACTGCTGTCCGAACGGACGAGGGTGAAGAAGGAGATGAAGAAGCACGAGGGTCCCATGCGCGCCGTGCTGAACGGCAAGCAGCTGGCGCTAAAGGTGGTCGCGAACAGCATTTACGGGTTTACCGGCGCGTCCAAGGGGTTCCTGCCCGAGCCCCGCATCGCCTCCTCCGTGACCAAGTACGGCAGAGGGCTGACCCTGCGCACCATGGACATCGTGGACAACAACCCCGCCTGGAAGGGGTCCAAGGTGATCTACGGCGACAGCGTGACCGGCAAGACCCCGGTGTTTCTGAGGATCAACGGGGAAATACAAATCAGAGCGATCTCCGAACTGTTCACGGGGGAGGACAGCACAGATAAGCAGTCCTGCGAGCTGCAAGGGGTGGAGGCGTGGAGCGACGGCGGCTGGACCGACGTGGAGCGCGTGATTCGACACCACACCTCCAAACGCATCTATCGCGTCTGGGCAGGGTCCGGCGTCGTGGACGTCACGGAGGACCACTCCCTGCTGCTGTCCGACGGCACTCCGACCACGGCGACCTCGCTGGGCAAAAAGGACACCCTTCTGGAACGAGCGCTGCCCACCTGCGTCACCCAGTGCCCATGGACCTACCGCGACGCGTTTCACATGGGGGTGTACGCCATGAGCGGGTGCAACTTCGGGGTGGACCCGGCGCTGTTTCGCAGCGCCGAGGGTGCCAAGATCGTGCCACGGTCGCTGCTGTGCGCCCCGACCGACGTCCTGCAGGGGTTCCTCGCCGGCATCAACGACCGCTGCTCCGAAAACAGGTTTGCGGACAAGTTCGAGTTTCTAGCCGGGGTCGGGTACGTCCTCAACCGGCTGGGCTACACGACCTTTGTGGACCAACGGAATCGCCTGTGCTGGAGCCTCACTAAACAGTGCGACGAGGTCGTCGTGCAGGACCGGGGACCCTGCGACGGCTACGTCTACGACCTCACCACGTCGAACCACCACTTTCAGGCGGGCGTCGGCAGCCTCATCGTGCACAACACCGACTCCTGCTTCATTCAACTGTCGAGAGAGATCTGCGACGGACCGGACGCCGAAGCACTGGTGACCCGCGCGCACGAAGTGGGCGAAATCATGGCAAAGGAAATCACCAAGGAATTCCTGTCCCCGGTGCTGATGGAGTACGAGTCGGCGTTTCAACCACCCTTTCTCCTGCTCAAAAAAAAAAGGTACATCGGCAACCTGTGCCTGCCCGGACGCCCGCCCAAGGCGTACATCAAGGGCTGCGAGTGCGTCCGAAGGGACTTTGCACCCATTGTCGTCAGCACCCAGCGCACCATGATCGACCTCCTGCTGAAGGACGACGTGGCGGGCGCCAAGGAACTCATCACCAAGGTGTTCGACGACCTGTACGCCGGCAGAATCCCCCTCAGCGAACTGACCCTCTCCAAGAAACTGACCCAACTGCCCGAGAACTACAAGAGCAAAATGCCCCACGTGGAACTGGCGAAGCGCCTGAAGGTGCAACGCCCGGAGAAAGCACCGGTGGCGGGGGACAGGGTGGAGTTTGTGATTCGTGCCGGTCCGGAGGACTTGAACCAACGCGCGATCTGTCCGGACGAAGTGGGCAAGTACGTGATCGACTACAACTACTACGCGGAGAAACAACTGCGCAAACCGCTGGAACGCATCATGGAACTGGTGACGGACGACGACCTGTGGCACCCGCGCAGCGTGTCCGCACCCATGACCGACGCCGGGATCGTGAGGTACCTCAAGAGAACGAACACCTCGAGCTCGAGCACGGCGTCCACTTGCGTACCCAGAAAAAAAGCAAAAATACAGGACATAAGAAAATTTTTTTTTGATTAAAGTTTATTTGGAGGTACAAATTGTTTTCCGTTCTCCATCAGATCTTGTTTTGCGTCTTTCTCTGAAATATTAAAAGTGTTAAGAGCGTCATCTATCGACAAGGTCTTCAATTCGTCCTTAATTGTTTTCTTGGTGTTCCTCCAAGTTTCCCCTGCTTTCTTCATCCCTTTATTCGCCGCGTCCCCTGCTTTCTTCATCCCTTTATTCGCCGCGTCCTTCGCTTTCTTCATCGTATCTAAAAAAGATCCACAATCCTCAATTGGTGTGTTTTTTCGCACAAACGACATTTTATTGATACAAGTTCGGTTATTTATACATACATTTAACTGATTCAAAATAAAAATACAGTCCTCCGGGGCTATCGATAAAAAATATTATACAGTGTATAAAAAATCTAACAACCCCACGGGCACGGGCACCGGCACCCCCAACTGCTCGGCAAGCTCGGCAGTGATGGTGATCTCCGCCCCGTAGTGCACCAACCCGTTCCTCACTCCTCGCTTCGGTCGAAACCACCAATCAACCCCGTGCTCGCAACAAAACCACACTCGTTGAACTCCTGCTTGATCATCGGGTACCACTCGTGAGGTCTGCCAGGCACCGCCGCAATCACACCCGGACCCAGAAAAAAAGCAAAACTACAAGACATAAGAAAATTTTTTTTTGATTAAACTACACAACTTTGCATCATGTAAGCCGATTTCAACACCGATTTGGGAATAATGTTCGCACGTGTTGACACATCAGACCCTGCACACACAGTGTCTGAACCCACACAATTATCAGAGCAAACGTATATGTCTTTTACCCGTTCTTTGGTTAAAGTACAGAGACATTTATCATAGCTGCTGCAGGCGTAGTTTGGGTTTTTGGTGTTGAAGTGCAGGGACCATTGATAAAAAGAACACCCAGGAGCATAGTTCGACGATGACTTCGTATCCGCCGTCGTATCACCCCACCCCAACGCCTCCGCCCCCTCTTCACACTTTGCAGCTGATGCAACTGTATTCCAACCGTCGTCGTCGCTACATGTACCACTTGTTCGTTCTTTATATAGACTCACACAATCAGATGATGATGACGATGATGACGAACTGTATGTTCCAGTATTACATGATTTACAACTAGATTGTCCGTGTTGATCGTTATATTTTCCAGTACCACATGGTATACAAGACTGTTGCTGTCGACCTGTTTGACCATTGTATTTACCAGGAGCACATAAGTCACAAACGTTTTGTGCACTGGCATGGGTTCCAACAGGACATGTAGTTGCAGAATATGGACAACTGGAGGCACCGGCAATACTGTATTTACCCGAGGCACATTGCAAGCAATGGGCTCCCTGGTCATTGTTATATTCATGCCACGTGCCCGGTGGACAAGTCAGGGTGCAGAGACATTTTCCAGTGCTGCTGCAGGTTTTGTTTGTGTTTTGAGTATTGAAGTACAGGAACCCAGAATAAAAAAAACACCCAGGAGTAAAGTCCGACGTGACAACAGTAGTCGCCGTCGTATCACCCCATTTCAACGCCGCCGCCCCCTCTTCACACTGGGCAGGTGTAACGGTATTCCAACCTTCATCATCGCTACATTCACCAGTTATTCGTTCTTTATACAAACTATCATCAAAGCATTCACCAGCTTTAAACAATAAACATACTTTACATGTGGTTTGCCCCTGCAGGGGTTGATATTGACAATTTTCACACGTTTGCACTACAGTGTCGTATTGCAGGGGTTGATGAAACACTGATCTGGTACCGGCGCTGCAAATTGTGGGGTTCATGTGTGCATAACCATTAATCACCCCCTGCTGCGAAAATACATAAGTATGGTGGGGGAAGGTGGAGTCAATGCTGATTGCAGTTTCCCTTAAAAAATCTGATGAATCTGATGCCTGTATTGTGAAGCTGCATTCGTTCGCATAATCGCCATCTTCAATAAATTGAATTTCAACCATAAATCCTTCTGAACAAAAATAAATATTCTCAGTTTGACTATAGCCCTCTTCAAGTGATATGTCTTTACTAAGACTACCAGTTCTACCATTCGTTTCGTGCCAATAGAATTGTGTAATCCGGAGTTTATGATCTCCCCATCCATCACCGTAACTATCCATCATGGTAACAGTCATATTTATGAATACATTTGCATTATCCGCATCACAAAATAGTGCAACTGCTAAGTCTGACAATATTGTAAATAATAATACAAACAATAACATGTTTAAATAAGTAAAACACTGTTTATATATGTAAAATTAACTAATGAAGTTTAAAATATAGTCCGGGCTATCGATAAAAAATATTATACAGTGTATAAAAAATCTAACAGTCCTTCGGGCTCGGGCACCCCCAACAGCGTGGCGAGCTCGGCAGTGATGGTGATCTCAACACCGTAGTGCACCAACCCGTTCCTCATCCCTCGCTTTGGTCGAAACCACCAATCAACCCCGTGCTCGCAACAAAACCACACTCGTTTGAACTCCTGCTTGATCATCGGGTACCACTCGTGAGGTCTGCCAGGCACCGCCGCAATCACACCCACCGATCCTATGAACTTGACGTACCCACGACGACACACACCCCACCGACTCTGCTTAAGACAATCCACCACACTCGTCAACTGATTCGTCAACCGATTCGACATTCAGACACGGGATACCTCAAACACGGACACTTTTCGGTTGAATTCTCGCCATACCGGCAAGAGTAGCCTGCAACCCGACGGGGACCGGAGCGGCAGTCGCACGGAGGTCCACGTGGACGTTTGCCGCAGCACGCGCAACGGAGTGGGTCGCGGTGTGCAGACTCAACTGGCTCTGCCAACGGAACTTTTCGTCGCAATGCTTGCACTCAAACGTCAGAGCACTGGAGTGCACGCGCATGTGGTTGTTCAGGTCACTCCGGTTGGCGTACCGGAACTGGCAGACGTCGCACTGGAACAGGTACTGCTGGTGCTTGCGCTGGACGTGCCTCTTGAAAGAATTGGCAGAAACGTACATGCCGGGACCGGGACACTGGTGGCACAGCTTGAACGTACCCTTGGCACTCTTCGTCTCGGCGGGGAGCTTGATGCAACGGTGCTCTCTCATCGTCTTCTGGTGGCAGTAGTTGCAGTCCACAATCTCATTCATCCAACAGTGCTTGCACAGCCGCCCACGGGGACCACGACGGTTGTGCAACTGCACAGGGGCTGCACACTTGGCACAGTTCGATTTTCGACACTTTTTCTTCTTGATGTACACCTTGCCAGACTTCAAAGTCACGTCGTAACCGGGAAACATACTCCAAATCTCGGTGAACGTCGCCTCCGACGGCAATTTGCACTTGGGGGGGCACACAATCGCAGACCTGGGGTACTTGACCTCTGCCAGCAAATTTAAACCGAGTTCCCTTTAAAAAAAAATAGGTTAGCGGCAAAAAAATCAAGTACACACACTTCAACGTTCCCACCAAGACCCACAACGCGCCGAACACGTCTACAAAACCATTACAAACCGTCTCAGGGGTGGGTGGAATGGAGACTTACATCGTTTGAGCCGATTGGGTAGGGGTAGTCATTTTTTTTAAAGGGGTTCGGGGATGATTCAGATGACTCTGATGACTTCAAGATTTCAAGATTCCCCCCCCCCCC
>Ga0209533_1003128_pt1 | contig 14791 bp, 2 predicted proteins | sample COG_04_FD_184748 | JGI IMG/M metagenome (GOLD analysis project Ga0209533, IMG submission 184748) | Pelagic Microbial community sample from North Sea - COGITO 998_met_04 (SPAdes) (version 2) | ecosystem: Environmental > Aquatic > Marine > Neritic zone/Coastal water | place: Helgoland, sampling...
TAGACAAACTCATTATAATATCTACTCTATACTTCAGTGATTTACTGTTTTATAAAATACAAAATCTACAACTCATATACATACACCATTAGCATATATGCTAAGGGGTCAATGGTTCATTATAATGTAAATATGGATATGTTTCACTGTTTATGGTGTGAGTATAATATGAAATAATCCAGTTTAACTGCACAATATCATAAAGTATCATATAGGTCCCATGGAGATCAAAGAGATTGATCCATCTCACTGAGATATTGATGTTAGATCTTGAGCGCCCTTCGGGCAGCGGCATAGCCGCGCTCAAGATGGAAATACAGCTTCTATCTAGTTGCCATATAGAAGCTTCAATTACTATAGGATCGGGATGTAGAAGATATCTTTCAGCAACAGATATAACTACCCCTGTCATTTATTTTACAACTGTATTTCAGAAGATGAGTGACCAAGGCTGCAAACCAAACACAACGGCGATGTTAGTTAATTTAAATAATGAAGATTTCAATCAACGTTTAGTGCGTGTGATTGAAGCCACACGTGTCAACACAGGGAGGTGTATCGTTGAGTTTATCGACGACAAAAAGCAAGTAAGTGTAAAGACTGAAAATCTTCATTACCTTTCACCTGATGATGTACACACAATACGAGACGCTTTCGCTACCAGTTTGAGTACGAAAGATGGTGCGCCTGATAGTATGGTAACAACTGCTGATGGTATGGCAACAACTGCACCGCCATCGCGCGGCGGTAGTCGAAAACGTCGCAAGTCGACCCGGTACAAAAAACTATCTAGGCGGACGATATCTAGAAAAGGTAGTCGAAAACGTCGCAAGTCGACCCGGTACAAAAAACTATCTAGGCGGACGATATCTAGAAAAGTTCGCCGAACCCGAAACACGAGGCATCGGTAGTACTACATGAGAATTTCAGGCATCAGAAACGATTCTGATGAGATAATATATCAGTGATATTGGAAAAGAATGAGTGAATCTGACCATTTACGAATGACCGATTAGTCTACCCTTCATATTCCACACACACAGTTACTTAGAGAGAGCCTCCTACATACTGATTTTGCAATTATTGAAACACGTTCATATTGTACGCACCTTCTCCTGTCAGCACAACGAATCTCACAATTAGTGCCCTAGACTCGACGATCAAATATGTATCTCAACACTTCTCAAAAGATCCTTGAATTGAGTTCCACATTATATAAGCTAGAGAGAACCAGACCACCAATCATTCATGTGATCAACCCATATCTCTCGCAGGTATATTACACCCTTCGCCAAACCCAAATATCTTCTACCATTATGTACACCTTAGCACGTATTACTCATAGTTCTTGTTCTGATATGGGTAATATTATTGTTGCAAAGGTGCTCGGGAGATGTATGCGAAGCATTACACTTTAATATCAACAACATGTAGTATGTCTTCTGCAAAAAAAGCAAAGCTCTCTCCCCCGGACGATGACAGAGGCGGAGGTGCATCGGCACCAGGCACTGGTCTTCCCTCCGCCGCTCCACCGCCCGCCACAACTGTCTATCACACCGATGCCCAGATCATTAGCGATCTAATCAAATCCGTGAGAACCGTCCCTCAGTCGAAAAAGCTCACCGTTTTCCTTGTGTCTTTTGGAAAATTCCGTGTTGTGACGAAGGGTGGTCACACTTCAGTGTGGGAGCAGCTCGCGTCAACTGCTAGTGCTATTCTCAGAACACCCGCACTCGCTGGTCGGGTGGAAGTGTGCATAGAAATCTCTAGTAGTCTGTCTCCACCCTGCCCCCCTACAGGCAGTATGCTGTACGTCAGTCCCCCGATTAGTGCTGATCCTAGCGGCAGCAAGAAGCTAGCAAATACTCTGAAGGCGAAGGACCAGTATTGCAGCAAGCCGATAGATGATCTCAACCGCACCGGCGACATAGCAGCCAGATTCCGATCAATCCTCACAGAAAAGGGAATTCTCCCTGATCCCAATCTCTTTGCTGTTGTCTCCGTGACCCCTGGTCGACCAATATCCGCCAAAGAATGGGAAGGGCTCCCACCAAATGCCAAACCTTACTACATCAATGTCAAGGATGGAAGGATACATTCCATACCCAGAACAGACGGATTCAGGTTCAACGTACTCTATCCCCAATTTGCATCACAGCCATGTGCTGGCAAAAAAGAGAAGTGCAGCCAACCAGGGTCGCAAACTGAATGCCTTGTGATCTTCTTTGGAGGCAGCGACAGAGTCGGCAGTGAAACGGAAGAGGACATAAAAGACAAATTCATGTCTGGTAGCCCCGTACCCCATGCCTTGTTCCGCGTCGGGGAGGAGAGAGAGTCACTGGAAGAAAAAGCTGCCCTACTCCTTCGCCTTGTGCGATGGGCATTGTCAGATGGTGCCAATCCGCACCAGATTGGACCCGCCGCATTCTCTTCGAGTTTCGTCGATTATGTCACCGAAATGTGCATCTGGGCCTGCATCCCGAGGCGGTATCTAGAGAAGATACTCCAGGAAGTAACTGTCCACTCGTTGCCAACCATTCAAAGCATCATCGATGTGAAAGCAGACCAGTTAGCTAGCCGTATCCGCAACGTACTCGAACTCAAACGACACGCCGTCGCTCTAGGAACACGATTGGAGTCTACGCCTTTGCCGGCGAAGAAGAGCGAGAAGAAGAAGGCTATCAAGGGAGTGCAAACAGAATACACCACTGCTGATGACGTAATGCAGCATATGTCCCACAAGATGGTCGATGACGCTAGAATGTTCGGGGCTCTAGCACATCATGGAATACAACCCTACTCAAGGTTCCTAGATGGAACTCCTAGCAAGAAAGACTTCGAGCTACTCTTGGGCTGGAAAGGAGCTAGTAGCAAGTGGTGGAGAGAAAACCCGGCGGATCTGTCGGTGCCCGAAGGGCCGTCGCAGCAAGAAACGTACGCTGACGAAGCTGCGAAAACTGTTGGAGAAATACGTGGTAGCCTTGCTGTGGCAGAGGAAGAACCGGTCTGCACATTGTTAGGTCTTGCAGGAGGGCGTAGAACAAGGAGAAAACGCAACACTCGGAAGAAACGTAGACAGAGAAATGCTAAGAAAACCAGGCGGAACCGCAGGGGATCCAAGAAAATCCACCGCCCGCAAAATCGGTGATACAATGACACACAGAGTTTACACTGCCTGGGAAATAGCTAACACGCAACACTCACCAAGCACGAGAGGCGATAAATGGACCAACTACTGCAACAACTACTAGAAAATGCTATAAGTGGCGATGACCGAACCCGCCGCCGGAGGAGAACTAGGAAATCTGCTATACGCCGTAGAACGAGAAATAGAAAGAGACGGACCACGGGCAAACGGCACTAGTTTAGGGCAGCTAACTACTATTGATGGGCAGAGAACGAATAAAAGGAAGCCTAATTGACGCCATTCCAGGAGAACTAGGAAGTCTCGTTTGAAACGGCGAAGAAATGGGTTCAAGCCATGGCATCCCCGATTCTAGGACATCCAATCGTTCTCGGTATATTTGCCCAGCATATTCTCTCACCTAGTTGTATAATGGGTACTAAAGAGGAGAAATACCTAGCTGCACTGTCTGCAGGTTCAGGTGATGAGAAAGATCTCGCTGCTCTGATCGAACAAATAAATGTAAAGACCACTTGCACACCGGCAGCCAATCCACTCAACCTACAGGAGGCAGTGGAAGCTGCACAAGCTTTGCTAGGTGATGATGTCATCGCACCAACAAAAGCTACTATTAATGAAGTGTTAGGTAAGGTCGACAGTGCGGTGCTAGTTCCCATGCCGTGCTCGACCGGCATTACTGCTCCTGGCATCACACTCGAGCATCAAAAAAATGCTAGCAAGGTGGCTATTAGTTTTGCGGCGAAGGGAGACGGTAAGTCACAAGATCTGAAGTCAAGCTATGTCGACACGGAAGTGCCGAACGTTGATAACTGGTACCATGGGTATAACCTCATGCTGGCAGGCGAATCGCACATTGCTATAGCTAAAAGTATTGCCGTCGCCCTTCACAAGGAGGGTAGCGATCTGGCTAAAGACCACAAAGATGAATGCCTACTCGCTTACTATCTCCGCCGTAAGGGAGAAGCCTTGAAAAGTGCAGTGCAGAATGCACCAGATCTTTCTTGTCCCAGCAAATCTGAACCGGATGATAAGTGCAACGTCACCGCCAAGGTATGTGATGTTAGCGAACTGCTGTGCAAGTTCACGCCATCGCTTAGTGCATTTGTCATTCAGTGTGCCGAGAACATCATACTCAAAACTACAGGTGCCCCACTCGATGATTTCAGTATGACCGCACTCATTATGTACATTATGGATCATCCTAAAGAGGATATTCTCGGCGATATCACCTTCTTGAGAGCCAAAAATGCGGGTGACATCAAGAGTATCAACACCCATGACTACAAATCGGTGCAATTGTATGATGCCCAGGTCCACCAAATACAATTCGCCTGCGGAAAAGGAGGTGGAGCAACAGGCGATGATGGTACCTGCTATGATGCCGTTGCTATATACTGCAATGGTGTTTCGAAGAGGCTCAGTCTGTGGGCTGGTGATCGCACAGAGCCTGTCTTCGATGAGCGCGATTGCAGGGCCTCGTATCGATACTTTCTCACTGGCGATTTTAAGGCCGACATCACGCCCGATCAGTGCTATAGCAAGCAAGCCTGGGCCAGTTCACACGCTCTGGTAATGGTAATGAAGAGTGCAGCTCAAGTTGAGCGTTTTTTGCAGTATGCACAGTCTCTTGCTAGCCACGGTCGCGCACCGAATTGCCTCCCCGACCTTGGTGAAGTCGTTTGCTCACCCAAGCCTCCCGACGCCCATATCGCGGCGGATTTCTTTCCGAGTGGCGATTTCGATATTCCTGTATGCAAGGATGATGCCCCCAAAACTTTCATAGCTCGGAGACAAATGGTCTTGGATAATCTTCTCAATATGAGGAAGCAACGTGACCGTACTGACCGTAAGGATGGGGCCAAACTTGTGACTGCTCTGGGAAAAACACCCACTGGTGAAGCCGGTTCCGCTGCTTCCGGTTCCGCTAACACGGAATATGACGTTGTAGACAGACTGGCCCCGCTTATTTACTGCAGGACCGATGGGAAGACTGGCGGGACACCACCTCTCATGCAGGGTCAAATCCCTCTTGTTCTGGAGGATGATGACCTGACACGAACGCGGGATAGCGTGGATTACAAGCTCAACAAATCTTTGTACAATTCGGAAACTTTTGACGATGGCAAAACGTATCACGTCGTAAAATACCTTCATATCAAAATCACCGAGGGTCTGACCGAGGGTCTGGATGATGCTGCCACCTCCCTGTTCTCCACAGAGAATTCATTTCAAGCTGAGTTAACCTTTTGCCTCGTCGGGCAACACCCATTCCAATCTACACGGACCTTTTTCGTCGAAAGAGAAGAATTCCCGATTGAGATAAAGGATGCCGATACGGTGGACTCAGCTAATCTCGACGTGATCAGTGCCTTGGGTAAGGGCTTTATGGTCGCGAAGGAAGCACAAGCCGGCAAGAAGCCAACCATCTTCGTAAAGATCGGTGATGACGATTTGAATCTGGGGGCCCTAGCCGACAGATGCAAAGCTGTGCTTTCTGGCAAGGTAGTGCCTAACGCGACACTCCATTCCAACATCGAAGAAGACCTTGAATATTTTATTTCTCTTAGGCAACTGAATAGCTCTGGTTCGCTGAAGGACGCTACGCTGGAACTTGGCAAAATTAAAAAGGTACTAACGCCCGGGTCTGCAACCACGACTGATGAGATCAGGAAGACCACCGATCATTTGAGTGTCCTATTTAACCAGGCCGGCGGAGCTGAGAAAATTAAGTTGCGTGGGCTAAACCCCACTCACGCGTTGTCCGTTGAAGTCACGAGAACGTTGGAGATAAACTACAAGGCGGGCCCTGAAATTAACACCTCAAACGATCTCAGTGACATGAGTGAAAGAGATACGAATGACGAAGACAAGGACTTGCAAAATCCCGCTGGTGGACTGAACTCCTTCCGCAGGCAAATTGTTTGTGTAAGCAATGCAAGCTTTCCAGTCGAGTTGTTTGGCGAGAGAAGTACTGCCCAGGCTGTTAAGAAGGCGACCGAAGGAACATTTTTCTTCGCACCCGCGACCAGTGTAGCTGCACTGCAGGGAGAGTTCGAGAAGAAAGTGGTAAACTTTAATACTGCGGACACAAATGGTCTTGATGGTGGTGATTACAAGGCGGACGACGGGACCAAACTTGCCAGCTTCATTGGGAACTCTTACCACTGCACTAGAATCCACAAAATTTACCAGGGTGCACTTAACGGTGTGTGCCCAGTAAGTAATTCGATAACAGCACACGCTGTAGTTCCACGCCGCAGCGGTGCGTTTCCAACAGACGCTGGGTCCCCTAGCGATAGTGACACGATTGGACGTGGATACTTTGTCATTCGCGTGAAGGGTGCGGGTCCAAGTGCGAGCGTTAGCTTCACGGCGGCTAGTGAGCTTGATATTAAAGCTCCAGTTGTGAAGGCCCACATCTTGGCCGGGTTTCAAACCTCCTCCTCCGCTCTCACTGCATTCACTATGGGTCTGCCAACCAGTAATCGTGCAGATAGTGAAGACTCAGTAGAATACATTGCCGCGGCAGAGGCCGAAGACGCTGACGTGGATTCATCGTGGACAGATTCCGGGTCTGGCACAAGAGCCAATGATGGATTTGCCACTGACAGCCCGGCGCCGCAACGGGTGACAAAGGGGACCACAGTGACCTTGACGACCGCCGACGGTGTGGATCCCACTAATACAAATTGTTTCCTAACCAAGTTGTTCGTGAAACCTCTCCAACTGCCCAATCCTGGCAGGATGGATAATCTGCCTGTTACTGACTTGCAGAATCTTTTGGTTGATAGTACGGGAAAGGTGCGTGATATGGACTTACTTTGCAGCTCGGACAAATCCCTTCAAATCCGTTCCGTAAAGCAAAAAGCGACGGCTACTCTCAGTGCGGCTCATCATGAAGTTTGTTTCTCGGACAGACTTATCTCAGACGAATCCATCACTGTATCTTACACCACGGCGGCGGGCGAGGTGTTGAAGAGTTCTGTGCTTCCGGCCACTCGCCACACGCTTGCAAGTAGGAAGCTGCTGGGATTGCCGTTGGACGGTTCCGAATCCGAAGGCGACAAGCTTGTCGAAGAAATCAAGGATGCAATGACAGACAATGTTCTCGAAGTACTGGAATGGACCTACTCTAAAAGTAAGAAGAGCTGGTACTTGGAATCTGATAAGGCGATGATCAAACACAACGCCAAAACAGCTTCCGACGAGGCAGAGACTAAAGTCTCTACCTCCGGAGTGTCTCAGCACGATCCAGCAAATGCGTGGATTCGGAGTGCCGTTAACGGTACTGTGATTCCACGGAATGCAGCTATCCTTGCCGATGGCAAACCAGATGGTGTTCAACTGAATCAGTTCACAGTGGGTGGTACGGCGGTCGATGATGATGCGAATTCACAACACGTGATAACGCAATCAGGATTGAATTGGTTGGCAGGCAAATTGTGCAAATCTGCTTCCACCACGATTGATAGCACCGCTATCCGGTACGGTGAGAAAACGACAGAGGCTACGGGACTGGATGCTCTTTGCAAGAAGTTAGGACCTCTAGACCAGGCAGTGAGCTCAATCAGCCTCAGTGCGTATGCCACCAAATTCCAAGAACTATTCGAGGCTGGTGCTACGAGTGGTGATGTTAGCGGTTTGAAACTCTTGGGCAAAGCCGAAGAGGGCAATGAAATTCTCACTGTTGTCAAAAGTCTTCTGGCAGCAGGCAAGTCCAAGATTAGCGAATCAAGACTTCGCATAGTATACAAACTTGGCAACGGTGATCTTGTTGAAGTCCGAATGCAAAATGGCTCAGGCTCAACTTTAATACATGCCTCTCAAATGTTCCAGAGTGAGGTGACATACAAGTACGTTGAGTCGGGAATAAGTGCCCCAGGTGCCCCAGGTGAGGCCATTACCGACGGATTCAAGAATGCCCCGGCTCTTCCCGCAGATAAAGGTGTGGATGTGAATACAATTCGCGTTGCTATAGGAACCAGGCTTCCTGCAGCCCAAAAGGACAAGCACAATGTTATACCAAATAGCGTGCCTGAAGATCCAGTTGCTGGAGACGCAGGTTTTTGGAGGAGCGCTGGTGGCAATCCGGGTGAGATAACGGCAACAGGCACGACGCCCGAGTATGTGAAGACTTTTGCAACAGAAACCTTCGATAGGTTCGCGTTGAAGCAAGCATATATTGTACAGCAAGTTGAACTCCCTGACCGTATCAACGGAGCGGGAGGTGATTATCGCGAGGCTTTCACGAATCTCGCCGCCGCGAATCAAAAATCCAAATCTGACAAATCTTCTGATTCTTTACTCAAGGCCAGGGAAGGTGGGGGCATTGGTAGCTTGGCAGTAAAGGCTGAATTGGTTGCACCAGAGGCTCAAGGACTCTGCACGCAACACGGGATCAAGATAACCTATGATCTGAGGAAGAAGCTGACTGTTGAGAGCTCGACCAACGACCACGGAATGTTGACTGTCGATGGTGGCGGTGTCATAGTGAACAATGAATTTGGAAGCAGTGCTAATAAGAACGTGAGTAAGCTCATGATCGAACTCTACTGGCTTCCAGCTGTTTGTGTGGATAAGAAAACTACTGTTCTTGTTGCCAATAAGGGCAGTGGTTCCGCACCATCCACGAGCGCCGACCGTACCTGGCATTATCCATACTTGGGCGGATCTGTGATTAAGTGGATCTCCCATGACAGTAAAGATATGAGGGCATTTACTGAAGGCGGCAAGACAGATGTCGCTAGTGCAGGTGATTACAGATTCGACACAAGCTCCTGGTTCTCGGGCAGTGACGCGAAGAAGGTTACCGATTCTGAGGCTAACTACAAGAGAGCTCTGGACACACTATCGGCATTCGCACGGGAAGCCAAAGACAGCAACCTCACTGCGGAAGCTGCAAAGCACTTGGTCTCCTACCATCAGAGTTTCATATGGGCAGAGGAAGATAACACAGCTTGGACCTTGGATACAGATAGAACTAGTCTCCTGCGGAGGCGCCAGACCACTGCACACTCCATGCTACCGACTAGCGGAGAAATATCGAGTTCCAGTATTTTTGATGGCGCCAGTGACGCCGCTCTCTACTTTGGAGAATTCATGTTTGACAGTGTGCAGAACTGGGTAACATTAGGACAAAGTAATATGCGTGCGACCAACCCACCATACGCTGATATTGCTGATCAGCTAACTGTGAATGAGAGTACCGTCACGCAGAAGTTACTTACATCAAATGAGGCGCTTGGGTTAGTGGTGCCGTCGTCCCCTCAGTTCGAACAGGCTTCCATTCTTGTTTCGGCAGATGCATCAAAAGACGGGACAGCCGCAATAGAGTCTGAAGTGAATGGTCACTATTCTTCAATCGCATGGCCAAAATACAAACAGCTCAGTACTGCTACATTGGTGTCCTCTAGCGATACCGCTAGCTTACCGTCCATAGTAGTAGCAGATCAGGACACTGACTTCTTCCATTTCCCTGATGATGCCTACTCTTCAGGTGCTACTAACGCTGTTACAGATGCCGTATCTACTAGAGGTCAGCCAAACATTGCAATCTACGCAACGTACGAGCCCTCGAAAGGCGGTTACGGCAACGAAAGTGCCATCAAAGCCATCACTGACATTCTTCCACCGGCCAAGGCATGCTATAGCTATGACAAGGCGAGTGCAGGAGCAGCGGAAGACTCAAGCAAAATATGTCATAGTATTCCTGCTGTCGACAGCACCGTCTCCGGGCACGGCTCCGATCCTGCTTCCGGCGGAACCTACACGTCATCTATTGTGTACAAGCCTTGTGAGACGCTGGATAAGGTCGCTAGCGCGAATGCGGAGGCAGCCCGAAAGACACTTAATAATGACGTGGTAAACTCATATCCACCACTTGAGGGTTCGAGCACTAAATGGAATGAGGATACTGCAGAAATGTTCGTTAACTGCGGACAGGACTCTCAATCGGTCATGAATGTAATCTCCTATGTTGCTAAAGATGATAAATACGAGTTGGCTGAAGCTGCCAAGACGGTCGATGGCGGCAATGGGAAGCGGAACCACTGCATTGATAATAAGGATCTGAAATCGGGTTCTACATCAACTGATCTTGTGAACAAGTTGTATAAGAATAATAATGCGGGATTCGTGCCGAAATTCACCCCTCCAACTAGGGCATCTGAAGCACAGTGGCTGAAAAACATATTCTTCCAGACTTATGTTACACTCTGGACCGAGTCTGAATGGGACAGTGAGGCCGCCATGAAGTCCACTCAAGCCGGATTCCTCAGCAGCATCACATCTGCCTCCAAAGACAACAACGTCTTTGTGAACTCCGTGGTTGAGGCCATCTCCAAGTCGACGAAATCAATCACCACTATTTACAAGATACGGGTTCAGACGACCGTCTGGGACATACGGTCAAGTGAAGTCAAGCCCCTCCCCACCACGTTTGATGTGAATGCTGAGGTCAAGGCATTCCTGTACTCACCAGGGCAGAACAGTGGTAAGTGGGTCGTCAGATACACCGATAGTGGGGATCCAGAAGCACCAGGTACAAATACATTCGACTCACCCGTTGCGAAACACTCGGAAATACTCCAGACTATCCATGTCGACGATGGATTGGCTCTCGAAGAAGCAAAGGCTGCAATGGATGGTAAAATACAGAGGTGGGGCAAAGAATGCAGTGGGGCTGATAGCACGGCCAAAGAAAAGTGGGATACCTACGGAATCGGTCAGATCGTGGGGTCTCAAATAGCCTCCGGGCCGCTGAGGGTGTTGAGGCAAGACCTGGATGGTGATGAAGGGTGGATCAAGGTACGTGAGGCCCTGAGGTCAGAACTTAAATTAAATGAGGTCGATGCACCCCTCCCCAAAAAGAAGGAGGACTTCGGCCGGATGCTGAAGGACCACATCGTTACTGATGTGGTTGGTAAGCTGGATGCACCCTACATGGTTGTTGTTATGGTTGGGGATAGTGCGGATAAGGTCATATTCAGCTCGGCCACCATGCCTTCTTCTACGGCGATGGCACTGAAAGACACCGATTGGAAATTCCCAACACCAGAAGGCACCGATGGCACCGATGGCGGGACAAACAGGAGTTCCTTAACCCTGTCCAAGCAAGCCACGGCATGGGCATCCGAGTCCTCTGCAGACGCTGCTGTCGCTATGGCATTCAGCACGCTTCTTGAGAAACAAGACTACACATTCAAAGGTACAGCCCCAGGCAGTACACACATGAGTATCAACATTATCAATTTGCACGACTGCATTGTGAGTGCCGATCAGGTCATCTCTAGCCATCATTGGAATCTGGAGGCACTTAACCCTCCAGTCCTCGCGCAACCGAATGCCCCCCCACCGGTTGGATGCCTCGTATCACCTGAGGATATACTGCCGCACTATGCTCAGCTATATGATCCATCTAGTGCAGTCGAACGTGATACAAAACAAACATCAGTCGCTCTTTGCGTCAATGGAAAGGATAAGGAGGAGGGATCTGTCATGGTCACGGTATCTGATGATAAATTCGTGCATTTGAGATGCGAGAGTGATGAATTAACGCTTGATCGCCGAATCGAGCTCGAGGGATACCTGACCAATGGTAGATTGCAATGTATTACCAATGCTACATCAGATGAAGCTCTGAAGGCTAAAATCAAGGATCCGTACTTGCTGACGCCGAAGACGGATGTTGGCAAAGATAAGATAAACGATTCCTGTTTCTCTAAGGGCAACTCGGCTATTGTCAAACCTTCCTTCCCCGGAGTCGATACTGATGTCCATGTGAATCTGAATGGTGAGGTGCAGAATATGGACCTTAGTCCTGCCAAGATTATAGTCACATTCAGGGGTGGCCAAAGAGGTGCTGAGGTCAGTGCAAACGGTGCCGTAGCCGTCGGCGGTGATATCAGTGAACGATATACAAACCCTGAAGACATCTTGGATACTACGGGTGGGGAGATTACGGTGGACGTAGGTGCTAGTGATTCGCCTGCTATTACGGCGATTAGGGCGATGACTAAGAACTCGGCCATTCTCGAGGGTAATGGTAAAGAGTTCCACCCGGCCGATGGAAATGTTGTATCGGTCAATGTGCATGCTGCAGATGGTACCAGAAAAACGGACATCGAGAATCTCGTTGAGCAGAAGAAATCAAGCTATGCCGCGGATCCTGTTGGAGAGTTGCTCAAGGTGAAGAAGGCAGTTGTCGATGCATTGGAAGCTAACAACATCGCTGATGCTGCGGCTGCTGTGGAAAATAGCATTTTCTATTCTGGCGATTACAGTGGTTTCTCTCTCTCCATAGAAAAGGATAAGATAGACAAACTTCGGGAATTTGTGAATGATTACTGGCTTGTTGTAAACAAGGATGGCTCTATACTCTCATTCAGTATGGAGAATGGTGTCGTGGTAGTTCCTCCCCCATCAACCAATCAAGTGCAGATAGCATCGGTCGTGAGGACTAATGACATTTACGTGAGTCCCATGGCAACTCAGAACCAAATCACATCGAGCATTGTCGCTGTCGAATCCTACTCTATTAATACGGTTCCTGTTTCGGTCTCTGTAAAACCAATCTCTGGTGACGAGAAAATCTTGGTCAACATCTACGCAAGTCTCTGCGTCAAGAGGGAGGAGGCAGACATTATCAATATCGACCCAGGCTCTGCACGGGCCTCGAAAGCTTGGTCGACAACTAAACCTCATGTCTTCACACTAGCATCGGGAATTAACTCCGCATACAATAGCGTTGGGACCCAGGCCGATGATATGTTTGGTGACGATACTGGAAGTCTGAGTGAAACGGCCATCCTTTCTGCGGCATTTCCGGCACAATACAAGAAGGATGTTGCCCAAAGGGTGACCGATGCCGGCAGTGCCGCCAAGTTCAAGATTGTACCTTCAGAGAACTTAACCAGTAGTGATGACGTGCTTGGTTGGGTGTTGGCAAAGGGGGTGGCAAATAGTCCTTCTGTGGTATATTTTGCACGGTTGTACACCTCGAAGACGGCAGCAGAAACAGCCGCAGAAGGCACCGACGGTGTGGTCATGGCTATTGTGGCAACTGCTAAGTTGCCAGCTGATGATGATGATGATGCTACTGATGGTCTGAGAGAAGTCTTATCCAAAGGGACACTACCATATGCAATCAAGATTGGAGATATGGTGCTTAGCAAGAGCAACCTTGACGACCTGAGGGCCCTACTGGGAGAAATAGAGGTTCTTGTGGGTGTTCAACATGGACATTTTGAGGCTACCCTGATAGATGTCGATCCATCCGAATCGGTCGATACGAAGAGTCTGTCTGACATGCTGGATGAGATTGCAAAAGAACTCGCAGACAAGCACGAACAAGGCAAAACACTTCGGGACCGGATCCTCAAAGCTATGCTCGAGGATGCATCCAACGATGGGGGAACGATTGCGAGGTTTGGATTGTTGGCCACTGAAGAAGGTGTAAACGTCTTTAGGGCAAATATATTCAAGAGGGAACTGAAACGTGCAATCTATCGCATTCTGTCACCTGAAGGGACTACGGATGCCCAGATAAATACTGCGTTGACAGATTACAGGGATGACATCCCTCTTGATTCAGAGTTCAAGGAATTCCTTCTCAGTAAATTCCCAGACACTGAGGAAGGCGTTGCAATTAATAACACAATTAATGCAGGCACTGCCATTATTAATAAACTGCTGGACGAAAGGGTGTCCTTCAATGATATTATGAAGGAAAATGCTGTTACATCTAGTTACAGCGTGAAGGATATCGCAGTGGCCAAAGCCCTTCAGGAAGCCGCGAGGACGGCGCCAGACGAGGCCGAGGATGAGGGATCCATACTCAATAATGTAGATATAGCTGCAATAGCTCAGGCAGTTGGTGCATTCTTGAGAGACGAAAATTACCATGGCGTCAAGATTGGACAAATCAGCGGAGCAATCAAGCAGTCACTTGATGATGCGTTTGGTGGAATCTCCAAGACATTGGTAGCACAAGCAGATGCAGGTGCACCTGCACAAGCACAGGCACTGTTGAAAGGTCTTGGTGAAGCCGTGATGAAACTCTTCGGGATCACTACTGGAACGACAGATTTTGGTAACCTTATTTCCAAGTTCTTCACAGACATTTATGAGCAGAACGGGACACAAATACTGCTTAATCACCAATTGAACCGAATTACTGCAGTGTGCGAGTTGATAGAGAAAGAGGGCTCGGAAGAGGATAAACCTATTGCCACCAAGATATTAAATGATGCCAATGATATCACCGTTACGGCGACCACACTCAAAACTGCCTCGGACGCGATCGCGGAAGTACAGGCCAGGGTTGATAAGCTTCTTAGCACGCAGGCGCAAGCCGTTGTCACTGGTGGCGGTGGGAGTGGGAGTGACCTGGCTTTGTTGGAGGGGAAAGTGGACAAAATAGTAATTCAACTCAACAATGCACTCGGAGTAAAGGAGAAGGGTATCGTAGGGGCTCTGTACGAAGCCATCGCTGCGGAAGCAGGCGATTTTAGCCAAGTTGCACCCGTCTTGGCTGGCACTTTGAAACCATGGTTTAACTACGCTGGAGCAGGAGCAGCCGTTCCCTCGACTGCATGGAGTGTCAAATCCAATGAAGCTTTGAAGGCGGAGTTTGGCGTGACCGCGGCC
>Ga0209533_1003131_pt1 | contig 14786 bp, 13 predicted proteins | sample COG_04_FD_184748 | JGI IMG/M metagenome (GOLD analysis project Ga0209533, IMG submission 184748) | Pelagic Microbial community sample from North Sea - COGITO 998_met_04 (SPAdes) (version 2) | ecosystem: Environmental > Aquatic > Marine > Neritic zone/Coastal water | place: Helgoland, sampling...
TTATTTTATTAAATAAAATTACTAATTAATTCTAGAATATTTAGTAAAATAATAAGCAACAAAAAGCCAAATATATATAACAAAGCCATTTGCAACACCAAAAGGAGTATTTATAAATGAGAGCAATATTCCGGTAGACATAAATGGATATAGCAACATTGAATTCAGTTTAAGTTTTTTTACGTTATTGTAGACACTTCTACACCACTTACCCCAAAAAAAAATTATAAATATTCCAATGAATTTAAAATCTACAAACAAACTTCCAAAAACACTCGGGTAAAACCCAACTATATTAAATTCATTTAATTTATTGTAATTTTTAAAAATTGCATAGCTATCAATTCTTCTAAACACTGCTGTAACAAATTCTATACCATAAGAACCTAAATAAGCTGAACTAGTAAAGTTTTCAAATATAGTTGCTGACATAATTAAACCCTGGACGATATACCAAGACGTAATAAATATCAAAAAAGACATCTTTTCACCAAACAGGTCAAAAAAGAACTTTGAACCATACCCATTAAAACCAACACCCCAGTTAGATTCAGCTAAAGTAAACATTGTTGATGTACCTCCAATCATTTCGGCTCTACTTATAAATACGTTTATAAAATACGAAATAGCAATAACAATAAATGATAACACTATAAATTTAATAACTGTTTGCTTATAGCTGAGATTATTAGATTTTGGTTTATAAACATTTAATTCCTCTGAATAATTAGATCTTATTTTGATGGAAAAAAAAGTAATTGCAATAGCATAAAACAATGGATTTCTCCCCCCCATAACAACTGTACTTAAAATAATAGGTAAATATCCCAAAATAAAAAGAGGTAAATAATTAATTTTCTTTGAATAGATTATAGAAAGAGCAATTAAGACATATGCAGATGGGTAAGTTAAAAAAGCTATTTTAAAAGCTGTTGAACTGTTTGATAAACCACCAGTTAAAAGTGAGAGGGAAATCACCTCTCTTTCTTGAGCAACAGAAATCAAATTTAAATTTGAAATATCAAAATCAATTAATAAGCAAATTAGTGAAACAAATGAAACTAAAGAAATTATTCTTTGTGCCTTTTTTGTAAAAACTATAGAGTTAGTAGAAATAAAAGATTTGTTCTTACTAGAAATAGTTCCAATAAAAAAGGCTAACAAAAACAATAAAAAAATTATAATTCCATAAGTTGAAACCTCACGACCAACAAGCTGAAAAGGAAGTGTTACCCATAAAAATAGGCAAGAAAACCAAATTAAAAACATTAGCCTGTAAGGTGCTATCATGATGCTATAATTTTGATTTATTAAATTTAGAAATTATAATCGTATATATAATTGTAGATATAAAAAGTGATGAAATAACGCCATTTATTTTAAAAACAGGAACTAAAAATATCATTAGTAATAAAAAAATAGATAAACAAATTATTTGATAAATAAATATATTTTTTTCTAATTTATATGCGTTTATAATCATAGTTTGAAAATCTGCATATATTCTAATAGATAAGATAAAAATGAGTGTTAAAATTATATCAATTTGTAGAAGAAAATACAAGAAGTATTCTTTTAAAATGGTGTAGTAAGAAATTAAAATAAATGAAACAATAAACAATAATGTAATTAAAATGATTTTATACTCTTTGATAATTATTTTGTTTAAAATATTATATCCATTATTTTTTGCTAAGCTATATATTTTTGGAACGAGCCTATTAAATGAGGTGATAAAAAAAATTTGATGTAAAAGGCTTGTAATAGCAACATGTCTGTAATACACACCCATCATCTTAGCATCAAACCAAAACCCAACTAATAGTCTATCAGCTTGTATCCATACTATAGCAACTATACCTATTAAAAAGTGAAATTTAGATATTTTATATTGATTAAATATTTCTAAAAAACTAGTAGAAAAAATATCAATTTTATACAATTTTTGAAATTTAAAAAAAAAGTAAATGAAAATTAGAATTTGACACATTGATAGCAATGACCAAAATGAAAAAATATAAACTAAAGACTCGTTTAAATTTAGAGAGTATATTTGTAGAGAAAATAAGACTAATAATAAGTTTTTAATAATCACCACCCTCATTCCAATAATATATTTCTTATGAACTACACCAATATTATATATATTAGTAGAAAGCATTTCTGCAAATAAAATTAAAATACACAAAAGTAGCATTAATGGAGATTGAACAACTTTCAAGTAGACAATTATTGAAAAAATTGGAGCTACTATAAATAAGTTAAAAGAATAAAATAAAAATAGATTTGATAGCTTTTGTTGTATATTTCTCTGATTCATATCTACTGTTTGAATTTGAAAACTAATATATCTTTCAAACCCTATTAATACAGAACCTATTCCAACAATTACAAGAAAAAATCCAAAAACTCCTGATGTTTCAATTGGAAAAAGATATACAATAATTAGAGAAAATAAAGACTTAAAAAAAGTGTCTGTTAATTTATATTTTAGTTGAATCAATTTATTTTAAATTATTTATTAAATAATTGGTTAAAATTTGCTAAAGGTGAAAATTATTTTTTAGTATTTTGATTATTTTCTTTTCTGGGTTAGTTTTGAAATAAATATTTTCACCGGAGTATGGATCATAGGATAATAATTTAAGAGTGGTTTTAATAATGTTATTTGAATTAAAATTCACATCATGGACATTTAAACTCTGAGTTCTTCCTTTTTGTCTATCGCCAACATTAATCACATATTTACCAAATGATGCTGCTTCAATAATACCACTAGATGTGTTTCCAAGTAATAAAGTTGAATAATGCATTGCATTGAAGTAATATTTTTTACCAAAATTTTCAATCAAAAAAATAGAATTTTTATTATTGTCTCTCAAATCATTGATTTCTTTTCTGTAAATACTTCCTAAAGTATCAGCATTAGGCATAGTGATGATTACATTTATTTCTCTGCAAATCTCTGATAATGCTTTACTAATTTCTTTTACGTATAATAAATTGGAATCTAATGAAATAGTTTCAGGATGAAATGTTACCAAAATATATGGGTCATTTTTAATGCCAAATTTTTTAAAGAAAATAGACTTGTCTATTGCCTTAAAACGTTTTATTTTACTTAAACTTAAGGAACCTACATTATATACATAATTTGAACATCCTGTAATTTGAATTACTTTTTTCAGATTACATTTTGTTGAAACAAAATGAATTTTTGAGGCTAAAGAAATTTGATGCCTATATATATTATCTATAGCTCCAAGTGTAGTTTCTCCACCCGCAATATGGGCTAATTTAATACCAAAAGGAATACTTGATTGAACAGCTGCACTCATCTCAAATCGATCACCTAGACAAAAAACTAAATCAAAATTATTATTATTCCAAAATCTTGAAAATTCATTGATTGTTTTAGCATATGAGTCTACAATTCCTTTTTTACTGTCATCGTTTATAAAAGTATCAATCTTATGAATTATTTTATATTCGTCTCTTATAATATTTTTGAGGGTGAAGCCGTGCTTTTCAGAAAGGTGTGTCCCAAAAGCTATTATTTGCAGATCAAAAAAATGATCTTTTTTTAAGTCATCTAATAATGGCAAATAAACCCCATAATCAGCTCTTGAACTTGTTAAAATTCCAATTTTCATAAAAAATCATTAAAACTTAACATTGAAAATTTCTCAATATCTTTATTAATTGTTTTACCAATTATAGTTTCCCATTGCATTGAACATATCCCATCGCCAGGACGTAAAGAAATTATATCTGATTCAGAAATTACAGTTCCAGATTTTAAATATCTAGATGAATGAATACTTTTTCTAGCTATTTGTATATTCTTTTTTTCGCTTTTTGATGGCTCTTTAATACCATTTCCTGATATTGCCTTTTCAATATTTCTAATAGAATTGACCATCTCTTTAAGCTCATTTGGTTCTAATGAAGCCTTATGATCAGGTCCATTTAGGTTTCTATCTAAGGTAAAATGTTTCTCTATTACAGTAGCACCCAACGTTACAGCTGCTATTGGCACTTCGATTCCTAATGTGTGATCTGAATAGCCTACAGCTACACCAAGGCTTTCTTTAATTGTTAACATAGCCTTTAGGTTAACATCTATCATTGGGGTTGGATATTCAGTATTACAATGTAAAACTGTAATTTGATTTTTTAGGGTTCCAAAAGAAATTAAGACATTTATTGCATTTTCAATCTCATATAATTTTGCCATTCCAGTTGATAATATTACTGGAAGTTTTGTTTTGCCCACTGCTTTCAAATAAGGAAAATTAGTTATTTCACCACTTGGGATTTTAAAAATACCTAAGTTTAAGGAATTTAAATATAGAATACTTTCCATATCAAAAGCTGTAGAAAAAAATTTAATATCCTTTAATTTACAATAACTAATTAATTCTATGTGATTCTCTTCGCTTAACTCTAATTTTTTTAACATATTTAACTGAGAGTCATCTTCATTACTATCATTCTTAATTTGATAATTAGCTTTTTTTGCAAAGGGACTTACCACTTTATTAGACTTAAATGTTTGAAACTTTACATAATCTACACCTGCATCTACTGCAACATCTATAAGTTTCTTGGCAAGTTCTATATCTCCATTATGATTAACCCCCGCTTCTGCAATTATTGTAGTCATTTTTTTATATTTGAATTATCACAAATTATTTATATCTATAACCGCTTGGTATATTGACCAGTCTAGTTTCTAATAAATTACTATTTATTAAACTTCCCTTTAAACAATCAGAAAACATTTTAAGTTTGTTTAATAATCTCCAACTAGGCCTTGTCATTACTCCGGATTCATTTGACTCTTTTAAAAATTTATTACGTGAAGCTTCATCATTAAAAACAATTGAATTTAACCAATAATTTGACTTTGTATTTTCTAATTCACTTAAAAATGTTACGCCAATACTTTTAAAGAAATTACTGTATCTATAAGCAGTTTCTCTTTTATTTTCTAGAATTTCTTCAAGTTGGTTTAATTGAGCACATGCAAGTGCTGCATTAAGATTTGGAAGCCTATAGTTATATCCTATCTTATCGTGAACATAATCCCACTTATGAGGAACTTTTGCTTGAGTTGTTATATGTTTTGCTTCAGCAGCTAACTTAGAGTCATCTGTAACTATTAAACCACCGCCACCACAAGTAATTGTTTTATTACCGTTAAAACTAAAAATTCCTAAAAGGCCAAAAGAACCTGTTTTTTTTCCAAAATACTCTGATCCAAGTGACTCAGCTGCATCTTCAACAACATGAATTCCGTAATTATTGCAAATATCTATAATTTTATCAATTTTTGTAGGAAATCCAAATGTATGCATTGGAACGCATGCAGAAATTCTTTGTCCAGTTAATTTATGAAAAGTTCCATTTTTAGAAATTCTAGCATTATCTTTTAAATATTGTTCCAATTCTAAATGACATAATCCATGCGTACTTTTATTTATATCTAAAAAAACTGGATATGCATCTAAATATTTAATTGCATTAGCCGTTGCCACAAATGATAATGCTTGAGTTATAACTAAATCATTTTTTTTTACTCCTGCTAAATGTAATGCAATGTGAAGTGCAGATGTTCCGTTAACAACAGCAATTGCATGTTTTGAACCTATATAAGTAGACATCCTCTCTTCAAACTCATCTACATATTTTCCTACAGAAGAAACATAGCTAGAATTAATAGCATCAAGAACAAAACTCTTATCTATTTCTGAAAAAATTGGTCTATGTAATTGAATGAAATCGTTTGAATGGTATAATTCCCTTATAAAATTTATAATATCGTTATTCATTATTTTGATTTTAAAATTATATATGTTTGAAACTTATTGATTTTTCAATTTAGTTAAATTTTTCACTATTTTTACTGCAAAATCATCGGATATTTTCAATCTTAAATTCACAGCTGAAAAACAATTGATAAAACATTTAATTTGATGGTAAAACTAGGCCTTTTTTCCTCTATTATTAATTGCTAATTCCTCAAATTGTATTTTTACAGGTATTTTAAACTTGTCTAATTTTTTTCTACATATTTTTTTTATCAAAACTTTTAGTAATTTTTTTTCATTAGAGTTAGTCTGTATTTTTGCGCATACAATATTTCCAGTGATATTATTCTTCTGTCCGTAAACAGTAGAATCTAGAACACCTTCAATCGAATTTAAAACTTCTTCAATCTCAGATGGAAAAACTTTTAAACCACCGACATTAATTATTTTACTTTTTCTTCCTATAATTTTTATGAAGTTGTCTTTATCAATTTCGACCAAATCACCTGTAGCATACCATCCATCTTCTTTAAAATTCTCATTACTATGATTCAAATATCCCTTAACAGAAGTTGTTGATCTTAGAAATAATTCTCCATTTTCTATCTTGAAATCCTTGTTTTCATCAACAATTTTAAAATAAAGACTATTTGAAGATTTACTTACAGTTTGTAATATGCCTGTTTCACTAGTACCAAATGTTTGTAAAAGTTTTACGTTTGGTAAAAAAGTATTTAATTTTTTTAATAAGACTTCAGACATTCTTTCGGTTCCATATGTGATTAACTTAAGAGATGATAATCTGCTTAGCTCAAAATTATCATCAATTAATAATAAATTAAGAAAAGTTGGAGTTGTAGGTAATACATTTATTTGATTTTTTTCTATTAAGTCTAAAATAGTCGATGGAGCTCTATCTTTGGGAATAACAAAAGGAGATCCAGAAATTAAACAATTTAATAATGTATTTAAGCCTCCAATGTGATCAAACATTAATAAAATAATAAATATTAGTGATCTTTTCTTTCGAGGCTTATTAATAGAACTAATAAGTTTAGAAAAATTCTGAATCATTATTTTGGGGCTTCCTGTTGTTCCACTAGAAAAAAGCACAATTCCTGTATCACCCTTAATAGTATAAATTGAATAATCTTTCGAATTATTTGAAATAATATCTATATTTTTAATATCTAATGAGCCATTATTATCGAAGGAGATAATTTTGTTTGGCATACAAGAATTTATTTTTTCTGAAAACTCTTTTTCTGTTGTCTTTACAATAGGTATAATATTTACAGGAAATTCTGATAATAAAAGAAGAAGAGATATTGAATAAAAATTATAATCTGAGTATATAACTATGTTTTGATTTTTTAATATTTCTTTATTTAAAATAGTTCTAAATTTTTCAATTTGATTTTTTAAATCAGAATAAGTGTAAGAACCTCTTTCATCATACAAACAAATTCCTTCATATTTTGAAATAATTGAATTTATCATAACCCTCCTAAATATATTTTCTGACCTGTAACAAAAGAACTATTATCACTAATAAAAAAATCAATTACATTTGAAACATCTTCAAAGGTTCCGAATCTTTTTAAAGTCTGCTTATTGAGGATTTCTTCAATTTTATCTTTTGGAACTACTTTAATTAAATCTGTCATGATTGGTGTTGGACCAATTACATTGACGGTTATATTATAATTAGAAATTTCCTTTGACAATATTTTAGTCATAGTTTCTATAGCACTTTTACTTGAGGCATAAACCATTTCCCCTTCTAAGTTTAATGGAACAGCAACGGTGGAAAAATTTATGATTCTACCAAATTTTTGTTTCATCATCAATTTTGAGCATTCTCTTGAAAAAAGAAAAGTTCCTAGATAATTTGTTTCAAAAAGATCTTTTACTGATGAAACAGGAGTTAATATAGAATGATTCATTGATGCTTTACCAGCATTATTTATTAAAACATCAACAGAACCAAATTTATTTCTAGATTCTTTAACAACTCTTTTAACGTCTTGTTCTGAAGTTACATCACCTATTACATGTAAATAATTATTATGAATTAAATCAGATTTACTCCTAGAGCACCCTACGAGATTAAATCCTTTTTTTAAATAGTATTCAGTCAAATATCTTCCAATACCTTTTCTATTTCCTGTAATTAATATTGTATTACTCATTGGTTTCTTCAATTATAAACTTGCTTAGGGTATTAAGACTTATAAAAGGACTTGACCTTCTAGACATAGCTTTGTCGGATGTCAATTCAATTTCTATATCATATTCTTCATCCAAAAATTGTTCTACTTCTACAATAAACTGAACTAATTCCATTGAGTCAAAAACCGAATTAGATCCGAATAACCTTGAATTACTATCAATTTTATTATCTACTTGAATTTCATTTTCTTTTATAAAAGCTTTTAATAAAGTGATTAAATCACTATCTAAGTTTTTCATTTTTATTATTATTTATATAAATTAACTTTTTTATTTTAAATTAATATTTTTTAAAATCTTCTAACGTATTCTTTTTAAAAAAGAATTTCCAAAATATTCACCAGAGTGAACAATATTTTTAATTACCAATCCCCCCATGGCAACAGTAACATCGTTACAAATTGTAACTCCTTGTCGTACAGCAGAATTAGTACCTAAATATATATTATCTCCAAATTTACAGTTTCCACTAACTCTAACTCCAGGTGCGGTTGTAAAATAATTTCCAATTGTACAATCATGTGCTATTGTTGTATGCAGATTTATAAGTGCATGATTTCCAATCTTGATATTATGAGTTAAAATAACTCCTGCTGTAATAATTGATCCTTCACCTATTTCTACGGATTCTGAAATTATTGCATTGGGATGAATGATCTTAGTGTATTCTGTTTCAATGGGTAAACTTTTTACTACTGATTTTCTTGTCAATACGTCTGCAATTGCTACTACAACTTTATATAATTTTGGATCAAAAGTTGATTGAGGGATAACATTAATACCCATTATTGTTTTTTCCTTAATATCTTTATCTAGAAGCATAAAACAACAAACTTCATTAATTTTTAAATTTGTTGATGCAATTATATCAATTAAACACATCAGTGTTTCTCTCCCACAACCTTCGGCACCAACAATACATATTTTTTTACTAGTCATATTTAATTAATTTTTCTAAATATTTTTGAAAATAAGGCTTAAATTAAAAAACCTAATGATAGGCTTTAGTTAATTTAATTATTCTAAGTGCTTATCAGAAAGATAACCTCCCGCTTTCAAATACTGTTCTTTTTGCATCAACTTCACATCCGATTGCATCATGTCTTTTACCAACGATGCCAAATCATGTTCTGAAACCCATCCTAATTTTTCTTTTGCCTTGGTAGGATCTCCAACTAATAAATCTACTTCTGTGGGCCTAAAATACGAAGGGTCTATAGATAACACTTCTTTTCCTATTTCTATTTGATATAAAGGATTGACACATTTTACAATAGTCGCTTTTTCGTTGACACCGACTCCTGTAAATTCTAATTCAATGCCAACTTCTGCAAAACTCATTCTTACAAAATCTCTAACTGTTGTGGTCTTTCCTGTGGCAATTACCCAATCTTCAGGCTCATTTGCTTGGAGAATCATCCACATCATACGCACATAATCTTTGGCATGACCCCAATCGCGTTTGGCATCTAAATTTCCTAAATAAAATTTATCCTGGAGCCCCAGTGCAATTCTGGCAGTAGCACGTGTAATTTTACGTGTTACAAAAGTTTCTCCTCTTCTTGGAGATTCATGATTGAATAAAATACCATTACACGCAAACATATTATAAGCTTCTCTGTAGTTTTTGGTTATCCAAAAACCATATATTTTTGCAACTCCGTATGGTGATCTTGGATAAAATGGTGAATTTTCATCATAAAATCCTTTATCATTTTTATTTTCTGGCATTCCGCCGTAAAGTTCTGAGGTAGAAGCTTGGTATATTCTAGTTTTCTTTTCTAAACCTAATAAACGAACCGACTCTAATATACGTAAAGTACCTAATGCATCGACATTTCCTACATATTCAGGTGTCTCAAAAGAAACTTTCACATGAGACATGGCTCCTAGATTATAAATTTCATCGGGCTGACATTCTTCAATAATTCTCGTGAGATTCATCGGATCTGTTAAATCTCCATAATGCAATTTTAATCGTTGATTAGGGTGGTGAGGGTCTTGATATATATGATCTATACGATCGGTGTTTAATGAAGAAGACCTTCTTTTTATTCCGTGCACCTCATACCCCTTTTCTAACAATAGCTCAGCTAAATAAGAACCATCTTGTCCTGTAATACCCGTAATTAAAGCTACTTTCATAAGTTAAATTATTTTATATTTTCTAAAAACCACAAAATAGGTTTTTTTGATTCCGTCTAAGTTCTTTTATTTTGGAAACTTCCTTTAGTTTTCTCGACTACCACCGGTAGTCACTTATATTAATTTTTATGATTTTAAGTTTGTGTTGTACTGGTTAAGCTCCACATAAAAAAAGTGAAAATTAAAGTCTTCTAAAGAGCTTGAAATTATTTAGAGCTTACAAAGTTTGATTAATAAAATCATGCCCATAGTTTAGAATTAAAAAATATTATTGGTGGTTTTCCACGGCTCCGCCCTTTCCTGTTACAGGAACAATGATATTTAATAACATAAAACGTTGTAGGGTTATGTTATACAGCCCTATTTTTTAGTTTTATTATAATGTTCGTTTTAAGAACTTCTACCCAAAGGGTATTTAAACCCGTTTTACGGATAATTGTATTTATTCCTAATTCTTCCAATAGAAGATGATCTCCAACCTTAACGGTTTTGGAATTGCTTATCCAATCCCTTGATTCTAATCCTATTTTTAACGCTTCTATTTCACTATCTCTAACATTGACTGGTAAATTATTTTCATAGAGCCATCCTTTTATTGATGAAGAACAAAAGATTTTATTTTTATGAATCAAGTTGGTTTTTATAAAAATCATCCCTGGAATGGCTGGAAGTTCAATTGTTTTAATTCGATCACTCCATTTCCTTTTAACTTTAACGATTGGATTGTAAGCTTGAAAATTTAATTCCAACAGCAATTGAGTAACCTTTTTTTCGTGATTAGGTTTCACTCTGAGCACAAACCACTTTAGATCATATGAATCTTTCATTAGCATCAGTCTTTTTTATAGTTAATATTTAATTATCTATAAAAATTTCTTTTTGGTTAGAGAAATAAACCAAGACACGCCCATCCTCTTCGAGCTTTTTACTTTGAATGAAATCTTTTATATTCAATATTTTTTCTAGTTTATCATTTAATTTTTTGATAGCGTCGTTCTTAATCTTGTTGTTTTGAGGATAGCTTAATTCCGAATTTTCAACAATATCATAGAAAAATTGAGAGGGTACCTCTTTTTGTTTTAAAACACATCTTATCATTTGGGATTCAGATTTAGTCAACTTATAATTCACTCCTTTGTATCGTAACCCCAATTCTTCAATACGGGGTCTTTGGTTACGGCGATATTTTAAAAAGATCAATGAAATAATTATTAATCCTAAAAGAGAAAAGGTTGTCAGTCCAAGCTTATTGAACAATTCTATCGATCTTAAGTAGATACTTTTATCAGATGAATCAATTGAATTTGAAGTAAAGTAAATTTGATTGATGGGTGATTTTATTATTACGTTATTCTTTGAGAGTTGGTATATGGTGTCTTTAACAACAACCGAATTAAAATAATTTAAATTAAATGTTGTTTGATTTGTATCAACAAAATTGAACTTGTTTTCTTTCAAGTTTACTGTAACATAGGATCCGTTTCTTGTTTTAGCTAAGAATTTATTGTCATCTATTCTAACAGAAGAGTCATACAATGGTAATTTAGATAAACCAAAATTTGTCCATTTTCTATCTATAAATGAAAACTTCCATATCTCTAGGTTAGGTATTCTTGAAGCTTTAGCTGCATTGATGCTTTTATCTCCTTGTAAAAAATAAAATTCATTATCAATTAGCGAGTGCTTAATACTAGCTACTGGAGGAGGTGTTAAAATAGTATTTGTGTTATAATATTCCCATTCTTTTGTTTTTTTGTCGTAAAAAGTCATGAAGTTTCTGTTGCTCCAATATCCATAACCTCCAAATTTAAAAATAGTATCGTTTTGAATGAAAACTGCAGATTGATAAGTCATCCGATGATTGAAAGAGTTATCTATTCTAACTAATGTGTCATTAATGCTTTTAAAGACGCTACCACCACCAATCGATACCAACTTAAAATCACCACCTTTTTGGTAAAATAAAGCTACATGATTTGGTTCTCTAATTGTCAAAAGATTTTTTATGCAACTTTCTTTTTTTAATTCATTTGGTATGTGCGTTGAAGAGTTTAATTCTCCGAGATGATCATAAATTTTGATATTGTTTTTATCATCTAAAAAAACAAAAAAATTTCCAGTAGTAGTCAGTAGTCTTTCTTCAGAGGGTATAGTTGTCAATGAATTGAAAAATATTGATACTATAAAAATGTGGACGAATTTCATTTATTAGTTTTTGTATGCAACCAAATATACATTTATTAGAATAGGGATTAATACAGGTTTGGCAAAAATAAATAGTTTAAGACTTTCTCTAGTGGTGTAATATTATATTGGTATATTTGAAGTATTATTGTGTATTATAATATCAAATAAAAACGCCTAGAAATAATCAAACTATGGACAGCATTTCTTTTATTATCCTTTATGGATTCGTAGCTTGTATTGCATCTAATTTATTCTTGCAGGTTCTCAGAGAAATTATACTTGAACTAAATTTATTCCCAAAGCAAAAAACAAGAGACATCCATAGCAAATCGGTTCCATCCTTATTGGGTTTGGGTTTTGGTTTTTTATTACTTTTATCTACCTTTTTTTTTAGTGATATATATCCTATCTATTTCAATTACTGGTCTTTTATAATTTCATTCTTTATAGTCATTTTTCTTGGAGTATTTGACGATATCTTTACTTTAGGTAGTTACAAAAAACTGCTTTTTCAAATTCTAGCAATTTTTATCTTATTAAGTTATAACGACCATTTAGTAATAGATAACCTGAATTTCTTTTTGGGTATTACAGAAATTCCTGAGCCGTTTAATTTAATTTTTACTGGGTTTATTGGCATCATAATGATCAATGGTCTGAATTTAATTGATGGTATTGATGGTTTTGCGGCAATTATTTCAATCGCATGCTTTTCTTTGTTTGGTGGTATATTTTTTATGATTGATAATTACCCAATTTTAATTTTAGCTACTGCATATGTTGCAATAATTATTGGATATGTACCAATAAATATTTCGAAAACAAAAAAGGGGTTTATGGGAGATTCTGGTTCACTTTTTTTAGGTTTCGGGTTATACGTTTTTACCCTAGTATTTATTCAATCCGATTATTCTATGTTACTTAGCACTATTATCTCATCTAAAAGCCTTCTACCGCTAATACCTTTAACAATATTTTTTATTCCAATATTGGATATATTGTCGATATATTCATATCGTATTTCAATTGGTAAGAATCCGTTGGTAGCAGATAATTTTCATATCCATCACATGCTTATATGGTTTACAGGTTTAAGCCATCTAGCTGTTTCAGCATTAACGGGATTATTTCTTGTAGCCTTATCTCTAGCATTTTTGATGCTATCCAATTATTTATTACCCCAATATGTAATCGCAGTATATTTTGTTTTTCTGTTTTTACTTGTCAGAATATTAAACCGATACAAACCTGTTATGAGAGCAAAGATCGGTGATTCTCATGGTAATATTGAAAGTGTTTAATCACAATATTATTGTTTAATATTTAAGTCTCCCAATCATAAATTTATTCCAACCAACAGGGGTTTAATCTTAAGAAATAAAATTTGTAGCTCCCTGTAATAACTACTCAAAGCTTAGATAATTCTGCTTGGTTAACTAACCATATGTTTTATGGTTTGAAAAACTCCTAAAACATGAAATACTCATTAGTACAAAGCAAAATAACTAATATACAGTAGGACTTTTTATGGAAAATAAATCCTATTTAAAAAAGTTGTTTTCAAAAGAATAATAGAACTATAAAATGTTTTTAAAGCTTGTTTTTGTTATCTTGTTGTTGAATTAAAATTTCATTTTTTAAAATTCAAAAGCCATCAAAAATGAACAGATACCTATTGTTGTTGATTTTATTTCTAAATGGAATAACCAACATAAAAGCGCAAAATAATCTTACGATATTATCGGACATAGGGCTAGAAAATTTAGCTGAAATCTATGAACTCGATCACTACTATTTAAGTTACGAAAATAATCGCTTCCGCTATGAGGGAGATGCACTTGTAGCTGTCATTGAAGCACTAATCATCCCGCAAAAAGCAAAAAAAGTAACCTTGCTTATTCAAAATAGGGGAATAGGAATTTCAAGCATTTCATTTACTCTTGAAAATTTTAGCGCTCTAAAAGCAGGGACTTTATCCTCAAAAGTGTTTGCCGATAAAGCTAAGTTTAGTTTTAATGTCGATGATTTAATTACAAAGTTTGATGAACGCGAAAAAATAAATTCATCTTATTATAAAGCGGAAGTTATTGTAGGACTTGATGTTGAATACGCATTGGGGAATTTTGATAACGGAGTTCGTCAAAAAATAAATTTTCAGCCTGAGATATTTAGTGTGTTAGGAAAAGGAGCTGTAATCTCTGGAAGGTATAATTTCCCAACTTTTAATGAAATTGATAATGAGACCTCTTTTTTACAATTAGCTAGAATAACACAGGATATCCGGTGGAAAGATAATGTATTCTTGAATCTGAATTTTGGTTTTTCTACCCAAAATAGATATGGCCTAAATACACGTTTGGATAGGTATCTAGGGAGTGAAAAACTTAGATTGAGATTTGATTTTGGTGT
>Ga0209533_1003133_pt1 | contig 14780 bp, 7 predicted proteins | sample COG_04_FD_184748 | JGI IMG/M metagenome (GOLD analysis project Ga0209533, IMG submission 184748) | Pelagic Microbial community sample from North Sea - COGITO 998_met_04 (SPAdes) (version 2) | ecosystem: Environmental > Aquatic > Marine > Neritic zone/Coastal water | place: Helgoland, sampling...
ACACGCGCCGCTTCTTTTTCTAATCTTGGGTGGGGTGCTCTAGAGCGCACGCCAGTAACATTTCCATTTTTGTCAATCTTAAAGATCACATTAATACGTTGTCTTCCTGATAATCCTAAATCACCCGCTAGATCTGTATTAAATTTACGTTGCACAAATTTTGCAATTTTTGCAGACATACACTTTCTTTTTTCAGTGTTGGAGCCTTTCTCGCAGCCAGGGTATTCAGGCACATTTTCAATCACCGAAAACGGCACCTCAACATCCTCATACACCTCTTCTACTTCTATCTCTTCTACTTCAATTTCTTCGTCTTGATCGGTTTCAGTAGATTCAATAACCGTTTCTTCAATCTCTTCTTCGTCTTCTACGATTTCAATCACTTCTGGAGCCGCTGGTGGCGGTGGCGGTGGCGGTGGTGGAGTTAACTGATCTATTAAAGGAATTTCTTCATCTAGCTCTGCGTCTAAATCTAGTTTTCCAATATCAATTAACGACTTGTCATAAGTCTTATAGTTAATTGTGTTGTATGTTAAAAACAACATAAGTGCTAACCCGACTGCAAAATAGATTGATCCATTTCGACTGACGTCTGCTTTTAAGTTTTTCTTTGATTCCATTTCAGTATTGTTATTTTCGACTGTGAATTTAATTAAAATAATAATAAATACACAACGGTTTAGAGCTTTTTAATGATTACTTCTTTTTTTACATGTATAATAACGGCCATAACGAGTACGCCTAAGGTATTGGCTAACAGATCTAAGGCTTCAGTTACTCTGTATTCAGAAAGTTGACCTTGTAAAACCTCAATAATTGCTCCAAACATAATTGACGCTAGAGATGCTAAAAGTAAACTTGATTTGATTTTAAAAATATATAGACTTAAAAACCAGGTTAAACAAAGGAATGCATATATCAAAAAATGGGCTATTTTATCATCATATCCGGTATTGAGTTTTGGCAAATCGGTTAGGCGTACTAAGCTCAGAACACCAATTGATAAGGTATAAAACACGCTGATGCCGTGTATGAAAATTGCCTTAGCCCCCAATGATTGCTATATAGTCTTCTGCACTGAGAAGCGTTTCTAAATCATTTGTATTTGCAACCTTAAGTTTAATCATCCATCCGTCGCCGTAAGGGTCATCATTTACTTTTTCTGGCTCATCTTCTAAGGTTTGATTAAATTCGATAATCTCACCAGCTACTGGTAAGAACAAGTCTGAGACCGTTTTGACGGCTTCAACTGTACCAAAAACAGCATCAGCCTCTAAAGTTTCGTCTAGAGTTTCTATTTCTACATAAACAATATCGCCTAGTTCGCCTTGTGCAAAATCCGTAATTCCAACGGTTACTATTTCTCCGTCTATTTTGACCCATTCGTGGTCTTTTGTGTACTTTAAATCTTCAGGAATATTCATAATTAAATGCTATTTAAGAGGTTAGTTTTTAATTTCCAAAGTTATATCGCAGTGTAAATCCAGAACGAATAGTGGTTTGAGGAAAGGCTGTTGAAATTGCATATTCTGAGAATGCATAGTCAAAATAGAATATAGCCGTTAAGTTTTTACTGAATGCATAATCCGCAGCATAACGCATACTCCATATGGTTTGACCTGCACTGACTTGATTGTTTTCTAAATCTAAATATCGAATGATGGTTTTATTGTTTCTCATGGAAATATCAGCTTTCATATTTAAATCACTTTTAATAATTCTTCGAGGTCCAGCTAGTTTGGAGCGGATTCTTAAATCTTTAATTCGATACCCCAATCCAAAAACATATTCATTGCCTTGAATTTCAGTTAGGAGGTTGTTATCAAAACTTAATGATAGACTCCTGTCTTTTTTAATTTCGGCAGTGACCTTGACTGAGTTTTTCATTTCAAAATCGAGCTTCACCAGAGGACTGAACTGTTCTACTAAATTGATGTTGCTGTACAGGGTTTCAACTTTATAATTATCGGATTGGTCTAGAGTATTCGCATCTTTTTGCAGCATATAGTCAATGTTTGGATTCGCAGCTTTATAATCTAGATTTGTTCTGAACTGATTGATGGTGTAAGATGCATTATAACCATGAGTTAAAGAGAATCTTCTAAAGCGTTTTTTAAACCATTTATTCTTCATAAGACCCGTGTACTTCAAGGTCCAATTCGGAATTGGGATATCTCTAAATGCATCCAAACTAATTTTGTTAGATTTTTTTCCGGAGTATGCCGCTAAAAAGGCCGGTAATAATACCGCTTGACTGTTTTTTCCAAACCCCTCAGGATAACCATCTGCATCGGTGTTGTATCCATTGGCGCCGTAAAAATTTTGAGCCAGACGGTTGGCAATTACCAAACGGTTATTTTTAAAGTTTTCAAATGGTACAGAAGTGATTTCGTCACTTTGGCTAAAAGCTGTTTTTATTAAGGATGTCGATATATTAAAATTCCCAAACGTATTTCGAATTAGTGAATTATATCTCAAGCCGCTCGCAGTCGTCTCTACATTGAAACTTTCAGTGAAATTAGTTGCATAGGTTTTACCCCCATTCAAATCAATTTTTAAATCGGGGATTGGCTCCATATTTATCACATAATCGATGTTTTGATTATGGGTTTCTGTATATTGCTGATTAAATTGTGAATAGGTGGTTATCCAACCTTTTTCGGCAGCAATTCTTCTAATGTCACGCTGACTTCCAAACGTATAGCCTACAGTAGGCTTAAGTGTACCTATAAACCCTGGCGTTGGAAGATAGCCTGGTAAAAACGAACTGTTATTTTCCGAGTAATTAACTTGCATTCGATTGACACTCGTTAACAATCCAATACCAAAATTCTTTAAGTTGAATTTTTTTGGTTGCGATGAACGATTTCTGGAGGCTTTCTTTAACCCCAAATAACGATACAGTTTGCGCATATCAAATGATGTATTCAAATTGTGCGAATTGGCATTAGAAATCGAATTGCCAATATCTATATTAATTTCACCTAATAAATCTGAGCCTTTATTCCATTGAAAATCGCCTGTGTAAGAATAGCTAGAAGTCACAAAACTCAATGCTGGAAATTTATTTAAAGGCAGTTCATAGTTAATCCCTAATTGTTGGGTGTGTCTGTTTGGATCTCCAAAATCAAAGAAGCGGTCCCATATACCAAGTTCCGGATCTTGATCTCCGTTTAATTGATCATCAATAAAATAGTTCCTTACAATATTGTTATTAGCAGCTGTGAAATTAATACGCAGTCCATCTGTAAGCTTGTAATTGACGGTATATTGAAAATCAAATGTATAATTTCTTCTAATCAATTCATCTACCGTGATATTCTCGGACCCTAAATCGGCATCTCTAAATTTTTGACTGTTAAATTGTCTTACAAAATCTGAGTTCACAGATATGTTAGAGGGCAATAGATTTAAATTAAAATCTTTTAATAATTTCCAATATTTATTCACAAAAAGGGAATCATTTTTTTTGAAAGGTTCAAATCTTAAAGGCTGGAAACTATACGCATAGTTGGCACCTACTCTAACGTTTTGATCCAACGCATCTTCAATTTCAAAATCGCGATGTTCCATTTCATTAAAAGAATAGTTCATCGTTAAATTTTCAACATCATATACTTTAGGTGTAGCATCACCTGTACGTTGCTTACGAACCCCTATAAAATTAATGCTTTGTCGTTTTGTGTAATCTTCTGATTGTGTTTTTATACGCTCGCGTTCTTCAGCGCTTGTGGCAGCATCCAATCGACTTTGAAGTTTCAAATCTTTATATTGCTGATCATACTCTGGAGTGATTAATACTTCACTTTGACCATAATTAAAGGGGATTTCTAAGCCCCATTTTTTTGGGAATAATTGTCCAATATTCATATTTGTAACAACGTCGTATTGTTTAAAATCTTCACGACTTCGCTCATTTGGGCCTTGTTCTAAACTTCCAAAACCAGTCGTACTTCGTTTAGCAGTGGCATTGATATTCATGAAATCGGCAATATTGGTGTCTACACTCATAATCGCAGCCCAACCGCCTTCGTTGTCTAAGTCGGCAAGACGCAACTCATTAAACCAAACCTCTGCGCACTGTGCATTAGAACTAATGTTTTTGATACCAACCATTAAGGTTCGAATGTCTCCAAAATTTGGATTTCCTTTTACAGCAACACGTTGTTCGGCAGGGCTGTCATTAGAGCTTGTATTTAGAGAAAAAGGGGCAAACTCTCCTACTGGGTTTTCTTGTAATGCGCCATCAATAATATTATAAAATGTTGGACTTTCGTTACTTAATGACCCTTGACTAATCCCCAAAGCTTTTATTTTCTCAAGAAATTCCAAAGGAATATCAATCTCATTCTGTTCTGGCCAAACCTCATTTGGAGATGCTCCTGTAGCTCCAGATGATTTGCGTAAAGGAATTTCAATTTGATAATAGTTTTGAGTAAAATCATTCCCCATTCGAACAAATCCAACCAAGCTTCCTTGCTCAAAACTATTGGTTTCACCATCCTCGGCATGGATAAACATTTTCAGTTTTTTGTACTGACGCATGTCTACGTTAATATTTTTAAACACCCCTCTAGCGTCTTCAGATTCCAACTCACAAACATCCACAACTAAGGACTGTTCGTTTTGGCGCACAATACTATTGTTATTATTTAACTGTTCACGTTGTACTCCTGGTGGAGATTGATAGCTGCCATCGTTTTCTTGAATGCCCACAATCCCCACACTAAAATCGGTAGGTTCAGTTTGTGTGGTTTCGTTTGAGTCGTCATCAAGAGATAATTGATAGCGACGCCAATCGCTTCGGACCAAGTCAAGAGTTCCAAAACGAAGTACTGTCGTTTCTCTAAATTCTTTTAGATAAAGACGCGCAAACCGAATTGACCTAAAATCGGAAATTCCTCCTATTTCGTTCGTGAATTCTGACAATGGAATTCTGTACTGATACCAATTGACCAGTCCCGATGTTGATCCATTTGGCAATTCGATATTTGTTATTGATTTTCTATCTACAATAAATGCATTGTTTATATTGCTTAAAGCAGATGGCGTCAGTTCTATTTCATATTCATAATAACTATCTATGGTGTTCATAGTGTTATCCTTATTAACATCTTCTACATCTGGCAAGGTTGTAGAACCGCGGTTGGTGTCCGAAAACGCATCAGGAGAATTCCCTTCTAAGCCATTGTAGCGCTTATAGCGTTCAAAAATATTCCCTTCGGCATTTAGATAATAGTTATAATTATCATTAGCAGGATCTTGGAGTGTATTAAACTCTGAAAATCGGGGGTCTGCCGAACGTTCTTCTGAATCATCATAACCATCCAATCCAACATCCTGATTGCTTCGATCCTCGCCTTGAGATGAAAACGCATAAATCAAGGATTGATTTTGAGGGGTTACTGCGCCCCAAGCGGTTGGCGATAAAAGACTGACATTACCATCTTCAGGAAGTCCATTTTCGTATTGTTTTTTTCCATCTTTTATAACGTCTTCAGAAATATTCCCTAAGTTGAGGACTAATTTTCCTCCTGAACTCGTCGGGCTATTCAAAAAGGGATCCATGAGCCAAAACTCAATATATTCTACATTTGCTTGCTCAAAATCTGTGGTAGTGAGTTGTCTGGTAATTCCTGCCCAACTGTCTTGAGGGGTGTCTAAAATGCCATCAGCGGCATCTGATTTGTAGTTGTAAGGCCCGCGTTCTTCGGGGTTATACACCAAATCCAGAGAGTTAATGACGGTGTATTGCCCAGTCACCAAATCTTGTTGTGGAAAGAGTTCGTCGATAAAAATTCGTCTTGTGTAAAGATCAGAAATATCATCATCTGAAACGCCATCAGGACGTTGATTCCCATAAAAAATAGGATCTACTGTATACCAATTTAAGTGCGCTCTGTCAAATCCGTTTTGATAACCAACTTCATTTTCAGATCCTTCGGCATATACGCGTCCTAGGTCTTTTGGACGGCTTGATAAAAACCAAGATTGTGGACTTAATAAACTGACTCCATTTTGTGAGCCTTCAAAATCATCAATGTAAGACGTGACTTCGTTATCAAAATCAGCGCCCTTAGGTGCGCCAGGTTTCAAATAGGCAAATTCACCCCGAAGGGATAAATTAGATTCAACATCTGTATCTAAGTTTGGTAATTTATTGGCTAATCGAGTTAGGAATGGAACTTCAGTAGAGTAATTTCCATTAAATCCAAAAATAGAGTTATTGATGGATTCGCTGCCGTAGTTTGCTTTTTGGGTAATTGGGCGTTCATTTAAGTTTAAAAATGTTGCCCCTAACACAAAGTTTTCATTGAACTGGTGCTCGACATTGAAGCCCGTAAATCGTTTTGTTTGTTGCCCAAAAACAGCATTGTTTTCAACTGAGACTTGTATTGGAGTATTGGAGGCTTGTAGGGATGGGTCCAAAATTTGGACGGTTCCAATCTGATAATTCACGGTATAGTCAACACCTTCAACTAGGACACGGCCTCCAGCAGTAACTTTTACAGACCCTCTTGGCACATTAAAGGCGCCAATTGGAATGCCTGAACTTCCAGAAGATTTATAGCGCCCCCGCATCAAAAATTTATTTTTATCGTTGTCTTGTAAAGCGGCTGTTTTGGTGTTTTTATAAAGAGATCTATAAACGTATTTTACTTGATTTTTGTTATGCGTTAATTCATCACCCTCATAGGTTTCAGAAGCACTGAGTCGCAGGGTTTCAAATAGATGGCTTCCAAAAGGCTCTACTTTGGTGAAAATAATTTTACCGTTTTGAGGAATCACTGTAATTCCTGGAACAAAATCAAAAAACCCATCCCCTTTGTTTTGCGGATCGTTGTTGAAATTTAGTTTATCAAAATTAAATAATCGAATTAAAGGCGTTTCCTCTATAGGATCATTATTGCCTATTGGTGTTGGAAATGGTGTGCCACTTACGGGGGTAATAAAGTTAAGAGTAGAGGTTTCGTTATAGAAGATGTTTAATCTAAAATCGTCTTGAGACAATTGGTAAGCGCCTGTATTATAGATGTTTTTCATCATCAAATCCCATATAGGAAGATTGACGTTGGTGACTGCACTTTTTAGCATTTTAAGAACCAAACTTTGGTTGGTTACGGTCTGGATTCCAGAGGGATCAACAGCAGTTTCGGTGGCATTAACTCCGTCATTTGCAAACTCTCCCACCTGAAAGACTTCTCCTCCAACCGTAAATTGGAAGGCCACGGCTAGGACTTCATCATTTTGAAGCCGTTGATTTAAAGAAATATACCCTAGCTGTGTATCCACTGTAAATTCGTTGCCTTCAGTTAATTTACGCGCATTTTCAAGTTTACCATAATCAAATCCTTCAGAAACGCCAGGGGTTAAAATTCCAGATTGTGCTGTGGCAATATCTCGAATAGCATTGGTAAGCTGAGAGTCAGGCTCCGCAATCTTTGTGGGGTCAAAATTATTATTTCCATTATCTGGATAAGCGTTAGGGCCTACATTTACAAACCCTGAAGGAATCGTATTTAAACCAATCACAGATGATTCTCCTAAATCTTGTAGGGCGACAATATTTCGAACATTTTCAATGCGATTGGTGCGGTTGGTCATCCAAACTTCTACTCTTGTAATTTGAACTTGAGAAGCGATAAACGGATAATTCTGAAGTGCCGCATCATAGTTGTCTCTAAAATATTGCGCTAAGAAAAAGTGTCTGTTTTCGTCATAATCCAAACCAAAAAACTCAAAATCCTCTAAAGTGCCGCCTCCTTGTGCCGTAACCGAACGTGTTTCGGATTGTTGTTCGGAGAACACTGCGGTTACTCTTGTTTTTCCAAATTGCAATTCCGTTTTTACCCCAAACAAACTTTGTGCTCCAGTGATAAGAGAACTGTTTAAGGGCATACTTACGTTACCAACTTCTAGTTTTTGTAGGATTGAATCTTCATTGTCTGAATTAAGTTTGTTTAATTCATTTTGGGCAAGGCCACTAACGGCTCCGGAAGGATTCTCAAGTAATCCTTTGCCTTTATTAAGCAATTCCTTAGCTTTACTAAGCGGAGTGTAATCAATTTTAAAAATGTTTTGAAAATCGAAAGTGGATTGGGTATCATAATTGGCATTAACTTGTAGTCGTGTGCCCACTTTTCCTATTAAGCTTAAACTAATACGCTGATCAAAATCAAACGTGAAGTTACTTTGGTTTCTTGGTGAAAATGCAGGGTTTTCTTGTTTGGTATACATTACTCCGAGGTCCATTTCAACAGATCCTTGTGGCACAACAGATATTGTATTCCCTCCAAAAATAGTTTCGAAAAATTTAGAATTCACATACAAGTCCGGAATTAAATTTTTCTTAGCTTCTTCTGAACCTTCTTTTTTTCCTTCAAAAGCGTCTACTTTTTCTTTGTAATAGGTCTTTAAATTCTCTTTAAGAACTAACTCCTGAAATTCTTCGGGCGTAAGGATCACTGGGTAATTAATATTAAAATCGCCTACGGTAGAGGTGTAAAAATACCGATCCGTTAGCGGGTCATAGGTGTATTTACTTTCAATGCTACTAGGGTTTGGGGTGTCTAATTTTCCAAATGAAAAAGTGGTAGATGTTGAATCTCTTACTGTTGTAGGATCTTGCCCAAACACCAGTGAAGTGAAATTCAACAGCAAGACTACAAAAAGAAGTCGTTTAAAATGGCGTTTGTGGCTTGAGGTTTTCAAATGTGTTATAGATTTTTCAGTGCTTCCTTTATGATAAATTCCACAGAGGCTTCTGGATTAGATATCACTACTTTTTCTACAATGCGTTCTGATTGTTTTTTCATGAACCCTAAAACTTCTAAAGCAGATAACGCTTCATCTTTGTTTGTATTGTTCGGAATTAACGAAGTTTCATCAATATCGTAAATTTTAAGAACTTTATCTTTTAAATCAATGATAACGCGTTGTGCTGTTTTTAGACCGATGCCTTTAACGGATTGTATTAAAGCTACATCTCCAACAGCAATTCCTTCTCGTATTTGCTTGGGTGTAAGCGAGGATAACATGGTTCGTGCTGTATTTGCGCCAATTCCGCTCACCGAAATTAATAGTCTAAAAATTTCTCTTTCAGAGCCGCTTATAAACCCATAGAGGGTGTGAGAATCTTCCTTAACTTGAAGGTGGGTAAAAACCTTAATCGCTTCATGATCTGGTATTTGAGAAAAAGTATGAAGTGATATATTGACAAAATAGCCAATACCATTACAATCTATAATAACATGAGTTGGTGTTTTCTCGACGAGTTTACCCTGAATTTGTGTAATCATTTTTTCACTTCCTTTGAAATTCAAATGTACTAAAATAATACAATATTCTTAGAAGAAAAAAGAAAGTGATTTTGATGATTAATTCACTGTTTTCTCTTTTTGTTGTGCATCCACAACTGCAACGGCGGTCATGTTCACAATTTCATCGACGCTTGCTCCTAATTGTAGAATATGAACTGGCTTACGTAGCCCCATCATAATGGGCCCTATGGATTCCGCTTTATTGAGTTCTTTTAATAATTTATAGGTAATGTTTGCCGCTTCTAAGTTTGGAAAAATAAGGGTGTTTACTTTCTTGTTTGCCAATCTAGAAAAAGGAAAATTTGCTTTCAGCATTTCACTGTTCAACGCAAAATCGGTTTGCAATTCGCCATCTACCAACAAATCTGGATGTCTTCGGTGTAGATAGGAGACCGCTTCTTTTACCTTGGTAGCTGTCTTATCTTTAGAGGATCCAAAATTAGAGTAGGAAATCATTGCCATTACAGGCTCAATTCCAAACATTTTAACCACGCCAGAGGTCATCTGAGCAATTTTAATTAAATCATTTGCCGATGGATTGATATTTATAGCTGTGTCACTCAAAAACATAGGGCCTCTTTGTGTAATCATCACGTTTGTGGTCGCAATACGCGTTGATCCTGGCGCCAAGCCAATCAAATTTAACATTGGTTTTACAACAGACCCGTAATTACTAGAATATCCTGAAACAAGTGCATCTGCGTCGCCTTCATTTACCATCATTGCAGCAAAATAATTACGTTCGCGCATTAATTTTTGAGCGGCTAAAAGTGTGACCCCTTGTCGTTGCTGTTGTTTCCAATGCGTTTCGGCATACTTATTTTTCTGGGTAATACTTTCATCGGCTTTAGGGTCGATAATTTGTACGTCTTCATCAAATTCCAATTCTATCATAAGACGTTCAATTTCGTCGCGACGTCCTAATAAAATTGGAGTAGCAATGCCTTCTTCTAAAACAATTTGCGCTGCTTTAAGCACATTTAACTGGTCGGCTTCTGCAAAGACTACACGTTTTGGGTTTAATTTGGCGCGATTAAATAACAGTCTAACAATTTTATTGTCAGAGCCCATCCGCTCCAAAAGCGTATCTTCGTAGTGTTCCCAATCAGAGATTGGGGATAAGGCTACACCACTTTCGATCGCTGCTTTGGCCACTGCTGGTGGGATCGCTGCAATCAATCGGGGATCAAATGGTTTTGGAATAATATAATCTTTCCCAAAGGTCAAACGGGTTTCACCATACGCAATATTAACCTGTTCTGGAACAGGTTCTTTTGCTAATTCAGCTAAGGCAATAACCGCCGCTTTTTTCATTTCCTCATTAATGGAAGTTGCTCTCACATCTAAGGCGCCTCTAAATATAAAAGGAAAACCAAGTACATTATTGACTTGATTAGGCGTGTCACTTCGTCCCGTAGCCATAATAATATCATCACGTGTTTTTACAGCGAGCTTATATTTTATTTCAGGATCTGGGTTGGCCATAGCAAATACAATGGGATTATCGGCCATGGATAATAGCATCTGAGGGTTCACAATATCGGATGTTGATAAGCCAATAAATACATCGGCGTCTTTCATTGCTTCATCTAGCGTATCGATTTTACGATCGGTTGCAAACTCCGCTTTTTGAGAGGTCAAATTATCACGATCATTTCTAATCACACCCTTACTGTCAAGCATGACAATGTTTTGGCGCTTAGCCCCGAAAGATTGGTATAATCGCGTACAAGAAATGGCTGCGGCACCTGCGCCACTCACAACTATCCGTACATCTTGAATATTTTTTTCTGCAATTTCTAAAGCGTTCAATAAAGCTGCTGCAGAAATGATTGCCGTTCCATGCTGGTCATCGTGCATCACAGGGATGTCGAGCTCTTCTTTTAGTCGTTTTTCAATTTCAAAGGCCTCTGGCGCTTTGATATCTTCTAGATTTATACCCCCAAAAGTGGGCGCAATATTTTTAACGGTTTGAATAAATTCTTCTACATTTTCGGTATTCACTTCAATATCAAATACATCGATATCGGCAAATATTTTAAAGAGTAATCCTTTACCCTCCATCACGGGTTTTGAGGCTTCAGCACCAATATTCCCTAAACCTAAAACGGCAGTTCCATTGGTGATTACGGCAACTAAGTTTCCCTTGGCCGTATATTTATAAGCATCGGATGGGTTTTTTTCTATAGCCAAGCAAGGGGCTGCTACTCCTGGTGAATAGGCTAAAGCTAAATCTCTTTGTGATGCATATTTTTTGGTAGGAACGACCTGAATTTTTCCAGGTGAAGGTTTCTCGTGATACGCTAACGCTTCTAAATCGTGTTTACTTAGTTTTGACATTTTGATTGTTTAATCTACAAAGTTAGACAGTTCCTTTTAAAAATGAAATTTAAAAAGCTATTCTTTTTATAAAGTATAACAAACTGTTTTGTGTCATATGGACTAAAACCCTACAGCCGTATCGTCTCCTCTAGGATCTGCACCGCCTTCTAGGTGCCCATTGGGCAATACCAAAATCGCATCGACTTTCCCTATTATTGGTGAATTACTCTGATCTATGTTGTACCCCAGTTGCTTTAGTTCTTGAAAACCAATGGTATCAAATGTTGTTTCAACTTTTATACTATCTGGCAACCATTGGTGGTGAAAACGCGGTTTTGAAACGGCTTCTTGCATGCTCATATCGTATGCCAATACATTTAAAATATTTTGCATGACTGACGTGATAATTGTTGAACCGCCTGGTGAGCCTAGCACCATTTTAAGTTGTCCATGTTTCTCAACTATGGTGGGCGACATGGAACTTAGCATCCGTTTTTGAGGGACGATGGCATTAGCCTCGGCTCCAACCAAACCGTACATGTTAGGCTCTCCAGGTTTTACACTAAAATCATCCATTTCGTTATTTAAAAAGAATCCGCCGTCTTCTACATAGACTTTAGAGCCATAGGCTGCATTTAGGGTTGTGGTCACTGCCACACTGTTTCCAAAAGCGTCCACGATTGAATAATGGGTGGTTTCATTGCTTTCATATCCAGGAAAAACGCCTCTTGATAATTCGCTAGACTTTGTGGCATGTTTCCAGTCAAAATTGGCCATTCTTCTGGAAAGATATGTTGTGGATGTGAGGCTATCTGTGGGGATTGTTATAAAATCGGGGTCTCCTAAAAAATAGGATCTATCTGCGTAAGCTCTGCGTTCTGCTTCGACGATTACTTGGATATATTTTGTTGAATTATGTGTGTATTGTTCTACATTATAAGGTTCAATACTTTTTAAAATTTGAGCCATACAAATGCCACCACTTGATGGAGGCGGCATGGAAATGATTTTATATCCTTTATACATAAACGTAATTGGGTCTCTCCAAATGGCCTCATAATTGGCTAAATCTTCTTTGCTAATAATACCACCGAGTTTTTGAACCTGATCTACAATAATATCAGCAGTTTCCCCTTTATAGAATTCATCCCTCCCATTGGCTTTAATACGCTTTAAGGTTTCGGCTAACTTGGGATATTTGATGGTATCTCCCTTTTTCCAAACCTTATCTAGTAAAATGGTTCTTTTGTTTGCGGCCTTAAAATCGGCTGTATGATCGTTTAAACTTTGAGCTTGTTTTTCGGTCACAACCACCCCATTTAGTGCTAAATGTATGGCGGGTTCAATTAATTTTTCAAAGGGAAGTGATCCGAATTTTTGATGAATTTCAAATAAGCCTGCAATGGTTCCAGGGATCCCAACCGCTAATGGTCCTATTTTACTTGCTTCTGAATTTACAGTTCCATCGGCATCAAGATACATGTTTTTGGTGGCTGCTAAGGGTGCTTTTTCTCTGAAATCTAAGCTCCCAATGGTACCGTCCTTCATTCTAAAAACCATAAAACCACCACCGCCAATATTCCCTGCAACGGGATAGGATACTAATAAGGCTAAATCGGTAGCAATCATGGCATCAAAGGCATTACCACCTTGCTTCATAATTTCAACTCCAATTTTAGAGGCTTCTTCTCTAGCAGAAACCACCATGGCTTTTTCCGCAATGACTCCACTAGGTTTGTTTGTTATTGATCTCTTTGGGTTTGTGAAACACTGAACACACAGCACAAATAAGAGGAGGAGTGTGAGAGGTTTATTCATGATTGTTTTTATACGGTTCATGGATGTAATATAGGTTTTATAAAATTAACGAAAATTTAAAAATCCGACATTTAAAAGCCTACTATTTTGAATCTATCCGTGAAATTTAGTGCGTTTTAAGCCTAAATTTTGAAGCAAACTAAGAGTGTGAATTTAAAAATTCATTAATATCGTCGCGAGAAATACTTGGATTTGCTCCTTTATTTTTCGCTACTAATGCTCCTGAAGCACAAGCAAAATTTAAAGATTCCTGTGGATGGTGTCCATTTAATAGTTCACTTATTAAGGACCCTAAAAAAGAATCGCCAGCTCCAACAGTATCTACTACTTTTACGTGATAGCCACTGTTCTTGTACCATTTGTTTTTGTAAAACAACAAAGCTCCGTGTTTTCCTTTAGTGACACAGACACTTTGAGTGTTAGTTGCTTCTGAAATAAATCTTATATTATCTTCAATAGATTCGTGTATTGAACCTAGTTTTTTACATATTTCATTTAGTTCATCGTCATTAAGTTTTAAGAAATCTGCTTTTTTCATTAACTCAACTAGTACATCAATGTTGTAATGAGGAGGTCTTAAGTTAACATCAAATATTTTATATTTTGCATACTCAAGTAAACTGATTAATGTACTCTTAGAGGTTGTGTTTCTAGCTATTAAACTCCCAAAAACAATTGCGTCAGAAGATTCTACTACTTTCTTATCTGCATCTGTAATTTCAATTGTATCCCACGCCCGAGGAAATTCAATATCATAAGAAGCGGAGCCATTTTTATCCAAAACAACTTTAACTGTCCCCGTTTTTAATTCTGAATCAATTTGAATATTTTGAATACCCACTCCCGCTTGGATAACAAATTCTAACAGAGACGAACCCAGGTCGTCTTCACCTACCTTACTAATAATTGTTGTTTTAACTCCTAAAGACTTTAATCTTAAAGCTACATTTAGTGGAGCACCTCCAATTTTTTGGTGGTTTGGGAATACATCCCAAAGTACTTCTCCAAAACAAATAATTCTCAATTCTTTCAAGGTTTTATAGTTTAAAGTGTTCTTTGTGCTGAAAAATAAACTCAACTCTTAATTTGTCTAAATAAATGTAAAAAACAGGTGCAAAAGAGAGCATGCGGTCTTTACATTCTTTCTCTGTATATGGAGCTATACACAATAAACGGTTATTTTTAAAGTCGGTTTTTAGAACGGTCATCCCAAATAAATTTTGATCACCAAGAATTTTATCTCCCAGAGATTCCCATGGACCATCTAAGTGTTTTGACTTATATACTCTAATTTCTTTACTTATTTCTATATCTTCCTGT